>ENA-ORCP01001450-ORCP01001450.1-human-gut-metagenome-genome-assembly--contig:-NODE-1450-length-20253-cov-18.974177_pt1 | contig 20253 bp, 23 predicted proteins | sample MGYA00242990_ERZ507991 | MGnify/ENA primary metagenome ERZ507991 (study PRJEB26167, sample SAMN06115496) | human gut metagenome | host: Homo sapiens | place: China:Henan | collected 2015-05-07... | reverse complement strand
ATGTTTCCACCTTTCAGCTTGACCATGGGGCCGTTATTTAAAAAAAGTGAATTTCAAATGACTAGGTGTTCACTCGAAGTTCACCATTGAGCTCCCCGAGTAGGGCTCGAACCTACAACAACTCGGTTAACAGCCGAGTGCTCTACCATTGAGCTATCAGGGAATACTCATACATATTAGCACAATGTTTTTTGAAATGCAAGCTTTTAAGCTTAAAATAATTACTAATTTTATTTATATTTTAGAATTGATACTACATATCTTCTATGTTAGAATAATTTTTGATAAAGCATTTTTCAACAGGAGGTTACCAATGAATAAACCATTCAACGACGGCATTTATGATGCCCGTAAGCTTGGCGTTCCGAAGACATTGCTGCTTGGTATACAGCATATGTTTGCTATGTTCGGCGCCACAGTACTCGTTCCTATTCTTACAGGATTGAGCATTTCTACCACATTACTTTTTGCAGGTCTCGGAACTCTGTTATTCCATCTGATCACGAAGCGTAAGGTACCGGCTTTCTTAGGTTCATCTTTCGCATTTCTCGGCGGTTATGCCGCTATAGCTCCGTTAACGGATGCAGCAGGCAATGCGCTTGACAATTCCGAACTTCTTCCTTATGCATGCGTAGGTGTTGCATTTGCCGGACTTCTTTATTTTGTCCTTGCCGCATTTATCAAAGCATTCGGTGCCAAGAGAGTTATGCGCTTCTTCCCGCCTATTGTTACAGGTCCTATCATTATCGCAATCGGACTTACCCTTTCACAGTCAGCCATAGATAACTGCGCTGCCAACTGGTGGGTGGCACTTATTGCTATTGTTGTTGTTATTATATGCAACATTTTTGGTAAAGGTATGATCAAAATCATTCCTATACTCATCGGTGTAGTTGTATCATATATTGCCGGAATATTTTTCGGAGATGTCGATTTCAATACAATCAAAGATGCTGCATGGTTCGGACTTCCTGTTGCCAAGGAATCTACTGTTTTTTCCATATTTGGAGCACATTTTAATTCTTCCTTATTTATAACATCAATAATAACCATTATGCCTATTGCACTTGCTACAATTGTTGAGCATATCGGTGACATTTCAGCCATATCTTCGACAACCGGCATTAATTACATAAAGGATCCGGGTCTTCACAGAACGCTTATCGGAGACGGTGCCGCAACAATCGTTGCATCGCTTTTCGGTGCCCCTGCCAACACAACATACGGTGAAAATACCGGTGTTCTTTCTCTTTCAAAGGTATACGACCCACTCGTAATTGAAATCGCAGCAGGTTTTGCTATTCTGTTTTCATTTTGTCCTAAGTTTGCGGCAGTAATCGAGGCAATGCCAACAGCTACAATCGGTGGTATATCCCTTATACTTTACGGTATGATCTCAGCCGTAGGTGTGCGTAACGTCGTAGAGAACAAGGTAGATTTCTCCAAATCACGTAATGTAATAATTGCAGCACTTATCCTTGTACTTTCAATCGGTATTAAATACAGCTCTGCCGGAAGCATATCCTTCACGATTGGCAAGGTTACAATTGACTTCTCCGGTCTTGCAGTCGGAGCTTTGGTAGGTATCATCCTCAATGCAATCCTTCCGGGTAAGGATTTTAATTTTGATGAAGATGACACCAACGATAATCCCAATATGAAAGCAATGTAAATCAATTATATGCACATACTAAAGGAACCGCCATAATATATATGACGGTTCCTTTTTTTGGCTTATATATGGTAATTAATCGGCCTGCAAAATTACTCTTCTACAGATTTCTTTCTTGTAATAACAACTGTTGCTGCTGCAACTGCTGCAACTGCAATAAGCATAACTATTGATGTTGCATCACCTGTTGTTACATCTTCGCCAGGGGTTGTATCATCATCAGAAGGTGTGTTGTTATCCTCGTCTGAAGGTGTATTGTTATCTTCATCTGAAGGTGTGTTATTATCCTCATCTCCACTGTTGTCAGCTAAAGGATTATCCTTCTGAACTGTAAGAACACCACCGTCAGCACCGTTTGCATTGGTGTAATCTGCGATGATATAGATGTCTGATACGCTCTCATCTGCAAGAAGTTTATGAAGTGTATCTGTGTAATCTGCTGCAACTGCTGCATTCTCAGCACCATACATAAATGCCTGTACACCGTAACCTGTAGCTGTGTCATACTGCGCCTGGTCAAACTTAATTGTACATGTGTACATTCCATTTGCATCCGGAGTCATGTTGATGTTACCTACATAGGTATCTCCCCAGCCCCATGCTGAAAGAGCTGCAGTAGCTTCTTTAAGATTTACAAAGGCTCCCTCCGAAACAACCCATGCTCCGCCCCAGATATTAAAACCAATCTTATCGGCTCCTTCCGGTGCGCCCTTTACGATTACATGTGCTGTCGTATCGATTTCCGCAGCCTTTACTGCATCTGCCTTTCCGGCCACAATTCCTGCTGCAACAAGAGCGAAAGCACTTACACATACAGCAATTCTCTTAATAAGTTTTCTCATTTTAAACCTTCTCCTTTTATTTACTGGTTATTCAACCGTTGAGTTGATTATAACACCGTAAATATCGGGAACGAAATATCAATATTCTTAGAAACGTATCAGATTTCTTAACAAAAAAACGGCCGCCGGTATTAACCGGCAGCCGCCTGAAATCATTAAATTTATTTAAGATTAGCCTTAGCTGTCTCTGCAAGCTTTGTGAATGCAGCAGCATCATTAACAGCGATTTCAGCGAGCATCTTTCTGTTCATCTCGATGCCTGCGCTCTTAAGACCAAACATAAACTTGCTGTATGAAAGACCATTCATTCTTGCAGCAGCATTGATTCTGGCAATCCAGAGCTGTCTCATCTGTCTCTTCTTCTGCTTTCTTCCTGCATATGCAGATGTTAAAGCTCTCATTACTGACTGTTTTGCAACTCTATACTGTTTTGAACGGGCTCCTCTGTAACCTTTAGCTAACTTAAGAACTCTGTTATGTTTCTTCTTTGCGTTTAATCCGCCTTTAATTCTTGCCATTTAAGTTATCCTCCTTACAATACCAATTACATATATGGTAAAATCTTCTTCATATTCTTTACGTTAGTGCTGTCAACAAGAGCAGCCTTTCTAAGATTTCTCTTTCTCTTAGTGGTCTTCTTTGTAAGAATGTGGCTCTTATATGCTTTCATTCTCTTTAACTGACCTGTTCCTGTCTTTTTAAAACGCTTTGCAGCAGCTCTGCTTGTCTTCATTTTTGGCATGATAAAAATCCTCCTTAAAATTGTGCATATAATATTTAACGTTTCTCAGCTAAAACCATAGCCATACTTCTGCCTTCAACCTTGGCCGGTTTCTCAACAACCGCACACTCTTCAAGTGCCTTGGCAAAATCATCAAGAATATGCTTGCTGGCTGTCATATGTGCCATCTCACGTCCTCTGAATCTTAAAGTAACTTTAACTTTATTACCTTTCTCAAGGAACTTTCTGGCTGAACCGATCTTGGTATTAAGGTCGTTAGCTTCAATATTAGGAGATAACCTCACTTCCTTAAGCTCAACTATCTTCTGTTTCTTCTTGGCTTCCTTCTCCTTACGTGCAAGCTCATATCTGTATTTACCGTAATCTACGATCTTACATACAGGCGGCTTGGCAGTCGGTGCAATCTTAACAAGATCCAGTTCGGCCTCTCTTGCAAGCTTCATTGCATCTCTGGAAGACATGACGCCAATCATCTCGCCATTCTCGCCGATAACACGAACCTCTTTGTCTCTGATCTGTTCATTAATCATTAACTCGCTAATGGTAGTGTACCTCCCAAAAAAAATATGCTGATAGAATAACTATCCGCATATATACACCAATGATCATATAAATCATATATTTCTGTATTATAACCCGGGTCGCCAGTGCGCCAAGGTGAGAGCGGATACTCTTCTTCTTTTCACAACTTCTATAATATATCATCAAAAGCATTGTATGTCAATACATTTTTAAGGCAAAAATAGAAAATAGTTACATAATTGAATTTTACCTGTGACTATGGTACAATAATACCACAAAAACTAATCTGATTCAACCTGGAGGGCACATAATGAGCAAATTTATAATTACATCCGATACCACATGCGATTTACCGAAAGATTTTTGCAAGTCGAATAATATAGACATACATCCTTTATACTATCGTTTTGGGGATAATGAAGTATACGGCGGTGATAAAGATATTACGCCTGCAGAGTTCTATAAGCGTATGAGGGATGGCGAAATGCCTACTACAATGGCCACTAATCCGGAAGCATCCCGTGAGATTTTTGAATCACGCTTACGTGAAGGATATGACATAATCCATATTTCTTTTTCATCGGCTCTCAGCAGTTCATATCAGAACACATGTGTTGCAGCATCCGAGCTTAATGAAGAATATCCGGAACATAAAATCACTGTAATTGATTCTTTATGCGCATCAATGGGCGAGGGCCTGCTTGTATACAAGGCCGTTAATTTCATGAATGCCGGTCACTCATATGAAGAAACAGTATCTTATATAGAAGAACTTAAGCTTCATATTTCACACCAGTTTACCGTTGATGATCTGTTCCATCTTCACAGAGGAGGCCGTGTTTCCAAGGCAACAGCCATTATCGGAACCATCATCGGCATCAAGCCTCTCCTCCATGTAGATGATGAAGGACGACTGATTGCAATCGGCAAGACACGCGGACGTAAGAAATCCCTTGTATCGCTTGTGGACAAGATGGCCGCTACAATGGGAAGCCGCGATAATGACGTCATTATGATAAGCCATGGTGACAGCCTTGAAGATGCCGAATTTGTCGCTTCACTCATCAAGGAACGCCTGAATATCAATAATATAATAATTAATACTATATGCCCGACAATCGGTTCACATTCCGGTCCGGGAACAATTGCACTGTTTTTTGAAGCTGATGTAAGATAAACAATAAGGGAACGGCATCAAACCGTTCCCTTTGTCATTCTATCTAATTATCTCAAATCCTTTCCAATACTTGAAAAGAACTTTGGCCACGAACCGGTCTCTCTTAACATTTCCCCAGAATCTGGAATCCGTTGAATTATTACGGTTATCACCCATCATGAAATACTCGTCATCGCCAAGTATGTATGTCTGGTTATTGACCGTGAGGTCTTCCCTCGGTGTCTCGTTAAGATATGACTCATCCAGATAGATTGTCTCTCCGTCGGCGGTCGTTATTATTACCTGACCGGCCTTGATAGTTACAGTCTCACCCGGAAGTCCTATTACACGCTTAACATACAGCTTGCCGTAATCGGGTCCCTCCGCAGGGCATTTGAATATTGCCACGTCACCACGCTTAGGATCGGTAAAATAATATGTCATTCTGAGACCTATCATTCTGTCCTTTATGTTAATTGTAGGAATCATGGAACCCGACGGCACCTCGGCATTTACAATTACGAATTTGCATAAAAGAAATGCCACCAGTGCACCTATAAGGATTACCCTTACATATTCCATTGCAACCTGAAAAGTCGTTTTATTGGCCTCCTTAACGCGCTTTGCTTCCTTTTTCTCTTCTTTCCTATGCTTCTTAAGTTCCTTCGGAGACATTTCCTGCTCCTCAAGATATTTGCCGGAATAAAGCGTTCCGCCTTTATTTTTCTCTTCGTTAGCTGCCATTTAATCTGCCTTTCTTCTATTTGAAATATTTAACACCTGACTCAAATACTTTCAAATCCTGCTCACCGAAGATATTGACCGCAACAGCATCTCCCTTACGTTCAACGTGCGCCATCTTACCAAATACACGGCCATCAGGACTTGTAATACCTTCAATAGCTCTGTATGAACCGTTAACATTCCACTCTTCATCCATTGTAGGATTACCGTCAATGTCAACGTACTGTGTTGCTACCATTCCTTCTGCAAAAAGTCTGTCAAGCCATTCTTTGTCAGCAACAAATCTTCCCTCGCCATGTGAAGCCGGTGTTACATATACACCGCCAAGTTCAGCGCCTGCAAGCCATGGTGATTTATTTGATACAACTTTGGTATATACCATCTTGGATATATGACGGCCGATTGTGTTCATTGTAAGTGTCGGTGAATCCGCCTTCTGTTCTGTAATCCTGCCGTAAGGCACCAGACCGAGTTTGATTAGTGCCTGGAATCCGTTACAGATACCGAGTGCAAGTCCGTCACGTTCGTTAAGGAGCTTATCTACAGCTTCTTTGATCTTGGCATTACGGAATGCCGTTGCAAAGAACTTGGCTGAACCGTCAGGTTCATCACCTGCTGAGAATCCGCCAGGGAACATAATAATCTGTGCCTGATTGATTGCTTTTTCAAATTCGTCAACCGAATCCCTTATATCAGCTGCCGTAAGGTTCTTAAATACCTTGGTAACTACGTTGGCTCCGGCATTCTCAAACGCCTTGGTGCTGTCGTACTCGCAGTTGGTTCCCGGGAACACCGGAATGAATACCGTAGGCTTTGCGACTTTATTCTTGCATACATAGATGCTGTCTGCATTGTAAACAGGCGTTTCAAGCTTCTGTCCGCCCTTAACGGCAACTGTCGGGAATACCTTTTCAAGAGGTTTCTTCCATGTATTCAATGCCTCTTCGACACTTATTACCGCATCACCGTATGTGAATGTTCCGTCATCAGTAACTTCACCGATCACAGTGTATTTGCAGCCGATCTTATCAAGGAGTTCCGGATTAGCCTCGGCAATAATGCATCCGTATTTAGGTGCAAAGAACTCACTGCTGTCATAATCTGCGTTAATCCTGACTCCAAGCTTGTTACCGAATGCCATCTTGCTGACTGCTTCCGCGATACCCTTTGCATTAAGGGTATATGCACTGACAACAGCCTTGTCTGCAATAGCTTTGGCAACCGCATTGTAAAGTGCCATAACCTGTGAATATACAGGAAGGTCATATTCATCTCTCTCTATCTCAAAGAGAACTATTTTATTGCCTGCTTTCTTGAATTCAGGTGTGATTATATCATTATAGCTTCCGGTATCAACAGCAAATGAAACAAGTGTATTAGGAACATCAAGATCATTAAATGTACCTGACATACTGTCCTTGCCGCCGATTGACGGAAGACCGAATCCCATCTGTGCATCAAATGCACCGAGAAGAGCTTTCATAGGCTCGCCCCATCTTGCAGGATCCTCTGTCATTCTTCTGAAATATTCCTGGAAAGTAAATCTTATTTTCTTAAAGTCACCGCCCGCGCAGACAATCTTGGCCATGGACTCAACAACAGCATAGATTGCACCGTGGTATGCGCTCCATGATGAAAGGTACGGATCAAAACCATAGCTCATCATCGTCACGAAATCAGTCTTGCCCTTAAGGACAGGAAGTTTGGCAACCATGGTCTGGACTTCGGTAAGCTGATATTTACCGCCATATGGCATGAATACCGATCCGGCTCCGATTGAACCGTCAAACATCTCTACAAGACCCTTCTGTGAACATACATTAAGATCTGAAAGCGTCTTAAGCCATTCAGCCTTGACATCTTTAACTTCCGGTGCTTTAAAGAGATTATCTTTCTCTTCCGGAATGTTGACAACAACATCCGTCTCCTGATGAGCTCCGTTGGTATCAAGGAATGCCCTGCTTATATTAACGATTTCTTTGCCTCTCCATTCAAGGATAAGTCTCTTTTCTTCTGTGACTACAGCAACCTCAACAGCTTCGAGGTTCTCCTCGTTCGCATACTCAAGGAAAGCCTTCACATCCTTAGGGTCTACAACAACAGCCATTCTCTCCTGTGACTCGGAAATAGCAAGTTCTGTACCGTCAAGTCCCGCATATTTCTTAGGAACTTTATCAAGTGATACTCTGAGACCGTCTGCAAGTTCTCCGATTGCTACGGATACACCGCCGGCACCAAAATCATTACATTTCTTGATAAGGCTGCTGACCTCAGGTCTTCTGAATAATCTCTGAATCTTACGTTCTGTAGGCGCATTACCTTTCTGGACTTCTGCACCACATGTATCTATTGATTTCTCCGTATGTGCTTTGGATGAACCCGTAGCTCCGCCGCAGCCATCGCGTCCGGTTCTTCCGCCGAGGAGAATGATGATATCTCCGGGATCTGATGTTTCCCTTATAACAGCGCTTCTCGGAGCAGCACCCATAACAGCACCGATTTCCATTCTCTTGGCTGCATAATTAGGATGATATATTTCTTTAACATAACCTGTTGCAAGTCCTATCTGGTTACCGTATGAACTGTAACCATGAGCTGCTTCGCGTACTATTTTCTTCTGAGGGAGCTTTCCGGCCATCGTCTTATCAAGTGAAACCGTAGGATCTGCCGCACCTGTGACACGCATTGCCTGATATACATAAGTACGTCCCGAAAGCGGATCTCTTATGGCACCGCCAAGACATGTGGCAGCACCACCGAACGGCTCTATCTCCGTAGGATGGTTATGTGTCTCGTTCTTGAAATTCACAAGCCATTCCTCAGTTACACCGTCAATCGTTACCGGAACAACAATACTGCATGCATTGATTTCATCGGAAACTTCCATATCCTGAAGCTTTCCGTCTTTCTTAAGCTTCTTCATTGCCATAAGTGCGATGTCCATAAGACATACAAACTTATCATCACGGCCGGCATAGAGTTCACCGAATGTTTCCTTATATTTATCAAAAGAATCCTCGATAGGTTTTCTGTAATATCCCTCGCCGAATCTGATATTCTTAAGTTCAGTTGAGAAAGTTGTATGACGGCAGTGATCCGACCAATACGTATCAAGAACTCTTATCTCCGTCATCGACGGGTCCCTGTGTTCCTCGTCATGATAATATTTCTGTATATGAAGAAAATCCTTAAATGTCATGGCAAGACCGAGGGATGAATACAACTCCTTAAGTTCGGTCTCCGGCATATCCTTAAATCCGTCAAAAATCTTAACATCTGCCGGATCCGGGAATATCGTGACAAGAGTTTCCGGCTTATCCATCTTCGCTTCTCTTGAATCAACCGGGTTAATGCAAAAATTCTTAATGCTCTCAAGCTGGCTGTCAGTAAGACTGCCTTCAACCGCATATACGGTAGCTGTCTTGATCTCTACATCTTCATCCTCACGGAGAAGCTTAACGCACTGAACGGCACTGTCAGCTCTCTGGTCAAACTGTCCCGGAAGAAACTCTACCGCAAATACGTGCTCGCCAGGTCTGTGTTCAAAATCTTCTTCGTACACAATATCTACCGGCGGTTCTGAAAATACTGTTACAAGTGCCTTGCGATATGTATCTTCGGTTATACCTTCAATATCATATCTTATAAGAACGCGCACATTGGTCACAGTATCTATATTCAGATAACTGCTTATCTCCTCGCTAAGTTCCTTTGCCTTTACGGCGAATTCAGGTTTTTTCTCAGAATAAACTCTCTTTACGTTGCTCATGGGATTCTCCTTTTTGTTGGTTGTGTAATTATATTTATTCATGTAATCTTCTTATTACCTTATAAACAACCGCATCTTCCATAACTGTCGGTGCGGCATAAGCAAAAAATATCATGCCTTCAGTCGGCGAAATTACCTGTTTGATAACATCTCCGCGGCTCGTGTCTATTATTTCTCCAATCACATCGCCGCGGTATACCGTCTGGCCCGGATCACATAACCTCTTATAGAATCCGGCTGCGCCGGATAAAATAGGTGTCATATCATCTTCATTGATGACTTCGGCTATATAACCGCTGTGATTATTGTATTTAATAATACCCATTCTGGTGAGAAATCTTAATATGGAAGCTACTGCCTGCTTAGCTGACACATCATCAATGTAATCGCTGCAGTTAGTATAGAGCGAAAAAGCACTTGTGCCGCTCATCTGCCAGTTATAATTAAGCGTTGTTGTATCCATCGGTTTAGGCTTTCTTATTACTACAAATGGTAGCCCGAACAGATTCGCAAGGCTCGGATTCTGGAATCCGGTCTCCATCATACGGACATGCGGAACAAATTTACCGGGCATATAGAAACTGGTAAGCTGTATTCCATAGCTGTATCCCTTGATGATATTCATTATATTGGCCGCAATCTGCTGCGTTGTATCTCCGGCTATATGTCCCGGAAACTTTCTGTTAATATCCGAATCGTCAAGCGGCCAGAACCGTCTGTCTATATTCATCGCATACTGGTTCAGGCACGGTATGACAAGTATTGACTTATTCCCGGCAATCTGACCATGTTCTTCAAGCTTACGCAGTTCCTTTATAAGCTGTGAACATATGTATGTCTGCTGGTACTCATTACCTCTTAACGATCCTACAATGCATGCCGAATTATCGCCGTGGCCGAAGCGATATCCGTTAATTTTAAATGTATCTCTGTAAATTCCTTCAAGTGTATACAACTCTTCTTTATACATAGGATGCACCGCCTTTACCGTTATCCTCGCCGGCCGTATGGTTCTTACATATACGGGCCATGATTGCTCCCTTATATACTACCGGATGTTCCCTTAAAGTAAGCAGAAAACCGTCATCCTGTGCAATAATATTTTCAAGTACTTCTCCCGTCAGCGGACTTACTATCTTGCCTATCTTAAAGCCTTTGGTTATATTGACTCCGATCTGGGCATCTTCAAGTATAAAAAGGCCCGAACGGCATGCATGTATAGCTGATACCTCACCGGGATTAGCTATGATTGGATTCTTCACTTCATCAACAGGGCCTGACCATATCCCAAGTTCTTTCATAAGCCTGAAAATTCCGTCCAGTGTCTGTCTGGCATATTCTCTCGTAATTCTCGAACCTGCACCCATCTCCACCACAAGCGACGGCACGCCAAACATATTAAGGCAATTCGCAAGTGATGATTCAAGATATGCCGATGATGATAATGCCCATATGATGTCAGAATTCATAAGTCTGGCATACGGCAGAAGCTTATCATAATTCTCCGGGCTTAACCTTACCTGCGGCACTTCCTTGATAAAAATATTGGACGAATGCACATCTACGCACATATCACTTCCTATTATATCCTGCGTAAGCTTATATGCTATATGCTCCGCCATTGCCCCTGAATCCGTTCCCGGAAATACCCTGTTCATATCAAGGTCATTCATGGGAATACCGCGGCATCCCGTATCTATGCCAAGCGGATTAATTGACGGATATACATCAACTATTCCGTTAAGATATTCCGGATGTTCATTAATTGTCTCTATAAGTTTATAACACACATACTGACCGTTAAGCTCATCTCCGTGTGTTCCGGTTACTATGGAAATTCTCTTAGTATCCTTATCTGTATGTTCCGGTTCAAGCCTGTTCTTTCTGACTACAAGTCTCTCTTCAACCGGCATCTGTAAAGAAACTATTTCTTGTATCATTATTAACTCCTTCAGTCGTGCGATATACACCGCACAATATGTTCCGTAATATTATACACCTAATCGAGCCAGAAATCCAGTATTTCTTGTTCAACTTTATTACAGTGTGCAGTTTTATACTAAGTGCAAGAGGTAATTATTTTATATTATCTCTCAATACCCATATCAACGCCTGGGGTGGCGAGCCCCGGGTGTGATATAGATAACTTATAATACACGCGTAGGAAAACGCGAGAAAGAAAGAGGTATAAGATATGTTAGTTATTGGTTATTGTAAGTTGACTTCAAAAAAAGGACTTCCTATGGCGAAGGTACAGTGTGTGCGAGATTACACGCCGGAAGAGGTTGGCAGGCTTGACGGTGTTGGTGGTAGTTGTGTTGAGGATATATGGATCTACCAGCCGCTTCTTGATAAGCTGACACCTGCTTGTATTTCTAAAGATATGCTTATAACTGCCGCCTGGCAGAATGGCAGAATGGCTATTACTGATATTAATTTTAAGTAAATTTGGAGGTGTTGATATGTTTAAATTTAATGTTCCGGATATTAGCGAGGAAGATTTACTTATTAAGTTAGATACAGTTTGGCAATCTTGTGATTTTTTTTGTACATGCTCTGATGTTTTTATTCTAAATGAATGTGATGATTATTTTAAAGATTTGGAATTACTTGAATATAATATTTTATTATATTTCATTTATGTTCATTTTCATCGGAGCGTATGGCGATTTCCTGACGGACATCATGAATTGCGAGAATTGAATGATGATTATTATCCTCAATCGTATTTGATATTGCCGTTTAATTCTAAACATTAGGAGGTAATTAATGGTTGCTATATTGATACTGGTTGTATGTGTAATCAATACCGTTTTACTTATTCGATTAAATAAGTGCGGTAAGATTGTACATGTGCATGAGGAACACACATATGTTCCTCAGCCAAAGAAAAAGAAAGTAGTGAAGGAAATCCTTGAAGATGAAGCAGATTAAATGATATATCATCCGGATTATTTTTCCAGAGGATTGTTATTAGGGTTATTAGGACATTTTTTCATATTGCATTTTTCACATCCTATATCACAGCCTTTATCTGTTGATTTATTTATAATTTTTTTTATTGCATATACTATTAACTCTATTATTGCATATGCTGCTATGACATATCCGATTAAAAATGCAATGTCTGTTATTTTTATTGTTCCTGATATCATTTCTGTATACTCCTTTCAGTTTTTATTAAATTATACATTGAATATTGTGGAGGTTCAAGCATGGATTTTTTAAGATCTCATAGAATATTATGTTCTGCTGTAGCTGCTCTTACGGTAGCTGTTCTTGTCGTATATTCATGTGGTTCTTTTCGTTCTTATGCGGCAGCTCCGGAAATGTCTACATTACCAGCTGACAATATTGGTGCTGAAGTTAATTATGATGCTGATTCTATTACTCTTAATTATAATGGTAATACATATGTATTTAATCGCCATATGTCTTTTGATGAGCTTGTATCGAATCTGAAACCTGTTGATAAGCTTGATAATTCATTGTTGTATAAGATACAACATATTAATGGTTCTAATTATTTATATTGGTATGTGTCATCTAATAATAGATATAAGGTTGATTTCAGAAAGGTTATTTACACGACAAATGCTATCGAAAGTCTGAATTCTACCTACCGTAAGCTCAACCGTCAGAGAAGCGTATTTCCAAGTGATACAGCGCTCCTGAAAGCCCTGTATCTGGCAACTTTCGAAGCCACTAAAAAATGGACTATGAGCATTTAGAACTGGGGACAGGTCTACGGCGAACTCAGCATTATGTATTAGGGAGGGCTCCCAGAATAACAGAATCTATATGCATGATGAGAAGGACGTTTTTGACGTCTGCTCTTGACATGCCCGAAATCATGTCGTATATATAGCAAGAGCTGGAAGCTCCAATTTAGCGCTTCCAGCTCAATCATTATCATAGAAGATTATTATTTACAGACTTTTCTTCATAGTCTCACTTCTCCACCAGCTCCAGGCGGTCTCCATAGTGCCTCTGCAGTGACTTTAAGTCCATAATCATCACATAAAATACTCTGCCATTGTGCACTGAATCCACTATCCTGCCATGATCGAGCACTGAAATATATGTGCCGTCTGCTTTTCGCATATGAAAGAAAATATAATCATTTGAGTGTCCTCCGTTAATCTGCGACCATATGCTTTTTTGACAGCTTTCCTGTTCATCCGGGCGTATCAGATTGCGGAAGCTTTTACCTGTATATGCAAGCAGCTCGTCCATATTTTTACAGCCTGTAAGCCGAAGCAGCTCACTGTTTGCAAGCAGAATCTCATCATTTTCTTTATCTGCCCTGTAAACAATGAAAGCTCCCGGCATATTGTCAATAATATCCTTCACGGCAAATCCAAGCTTCGCACGGCTCTTTATACGCTCACCCTCACGGTATGCCATGCAGCCGTTCTTCCCACGCATTTTCACCTCATAAAGTGCCATATCCGCACACCGCATGAGCTGTGAACGGTCATCAGCCAAAACAGGATACTCTGCAAAGCCCAGTGAAATAGTAAATGCACGTTCTTCACCTTTACAATAAAATTTCCTGGTTTCTTCTGTAAACTTCTTAAGGAAAGGCTTTACATCCACTACCGTGCAATCCGGCATGAAAATGCTAAACTCATCGCCTCCGTTTCTACCGAGTATAACATCCTTTGAAAAATATTGCTTCATGCTCTCTGCAAGCTTCTTAAGTGCACCATCACCTGCCGCATGTCCATACACATCATTAACAAGCTTGAAATCATCAATATCAAGCATCGCCACAACACAGTGCTTTTGCGGATTCTGCCTCATATATTGCTCAACCTGCTCATCAAAGCCGTGCCTGTTGTAGATACCGGTCAGTGCGTCTGTCACAGCAAGTCTCTTGAAATTATTCCTGTTTTCATTGATTAAAATCAATGCTACTGTAAGCCCTGTCAAGAGCAGGACTATAATTACACCTCCGATAAACATGTATATCAGATAGTTATTATTGTAAAACCCACTCTTGGGTAAAATCTCAAGCCTCCACTTATCTCCATACACGTCAAAGTCATATATCACCGGATTGTTCAGCTCTTTCTTTGAACCGTAAACCCACTCATACGAATCATCCCACGGCGCAGCACTCTTCTGCAGACTGTACTTGTATCCAAAATCGGAAAGAGCCTCTACCGATGCAGAAAAAATATCCGGAACCTTAAGTATAACAATTGTGAAGCCCCAAAAGCTCTTCTGACCATTTTCATCCTCCAAATAAACCGGATTGCGCACCGCTATGCCACATCCGCCCTGCTTCAGCTTAAACGGTCCCTGCACGATCACGGTATCATTATCCCTCGCATAGCGTGAAATCTCTCCCCTGTCACTATCATTTATCAGATCTATCTTACCGGATTCGTTCCCCTCCTCAGGATATATTTCAGTCACAACTCCATTCGGTGCTATCTGTATACTCTGAATCGAAGTGTCCATCATATTTGCAGCAACATCATAAAATCCATTAATATTTCCATCATCGCTTATGACAACCTGCTTTAAGGTATCGGTAAATCCTATTCCCTCCATAAGCTCGCCCTTTATACGCTCCGCATAGGTCATCGCATTAAGTTTTGCATTTGTCCTGTTCTGCTGCTCCTGACTCTTTCCAACTATATATATCAAGCCGATTAACGCACACATACTCAATATAAATACCACTGCCGGAACAATAAATCTCTTTTTTAGCTTTTTCATTTGTATCACTTTCTAAAATCAATGTCTATCTGTTCTATATGATTTTAATATTATAGCTTTACGATAAGAAAATGTCTATAAATTTACATAAATTTCCAACACTTCAAACTTATAAGCAAAACTAAAAGAAGCCTCACTCATTATTAAATGAAGCCTCTACTTTTATCATAAGTTATATTTGTTTATCCGGCAGCAAAAGTAATCTATCTATTACCGGATGAATAATTGCCGTTTCTGTAATCTGATTAATTGCACAAAGTTTCTTCCCTGCATCCTTACTGGATGCTCCACAATGATATACCTTCTCGGTTTCTTCACCATAATCAAGTACAATCAATCTGTCGTGACAATCAGGATTCGGCTTAATCCGAATCGTTGGATATTCATTTTGAAAATCCGTCACTAAAGAGTTTGTAAGAAATCCTCTCCCACCTTTTCCATTCTCTGTGAACAAAATGACTTCCACACCATCTGCTTTCTGTGAAAGGTGTTGTAATGATTTTGCATTCATATAATCATCCACAACATAGATTGATTTCTTTGCCTGCTGATAGATTTCTATGTATGCAATGTCAGCTTCTAACTTCTGGCCTTTATAAATAACAAAATCCTTTTTATCCTTATCCGTAATAAAGTTATCTGCTAAAATGGTCACATCTTTTTGAATGAACTCTACTTTTTTCTCCATTCGATCCTGTCTCTCAGTTATCGTTCCAACCTTCGCTGTTAAAAGTTCCATTTCATTTCTAGTAACAAACTGTTGATTTTGACTAATATAGTGACACATCTCCCTAAAAGTGCGCATTATAAATATACTCTGCTGTTCTGCCAATTCTCCACGAAGAACTGTCGCAAGCATATAAATTCCTTGTTCTGTAAATGCATATGGTAATTTTCTACGGCCGCCTTCTTGCCCTTCAAAATAACCTATATTCCGTGAAGTCACAAATTGTGATTTCACCAATTCCACTTCTTCTTTAGTTAGTTGAAACATAAAATCTTGTCAAATTACGTTTTACTTGTTGATTTAAATTTTTAACTTGATAACCATAAATTTCTGCCAAATCCTGATCCAACATTACTTGCTGTCCACGAATTATATACACCTTACTACGAATATCATCCGTAGTAATCAATTCTTTTGTTTCTTCCATTATTCATCCACCATGCTTTCCATTTGCTCCAGTTTCTGCAATGCTTTCATATATGCCATCAATCTTTTATACTGTTCGTCTCCAAGACTGTGAATCTGCTTCAATATCTTAATATCCGACCTGGTAACTTCATAATCCATATCTGTATCTTTATACTCTGGATCAATTCCTGACGACCTTTTATATTCTTGCCGGAATGCCCTTCATCAGAATATTCTCCAACAATCTACATATCTTGAAATTCTGCATATTTTCTTATCTTGTCTTTCTGTACATCCAGGCTGTATCCATCAACCTGAATTGCTGTAGACACACGAGTATATATGTAACATCTTGTTTTCTTCTTCAATAATCTTACACTCCTATTTCGGTAATACTAATGGCGAATTTTTCAATAATCCTGCAATAACAGAGTTGTATTTGGCTGTTCCATAGTCCTCAACGATGCTTGTTATTCTAGCCCCGGCATCCTTGGAAGAAGCACCACACAAAAAGACTCCCTCATCCGCTGTTCCATAATCCAACACGATAAAACGATCATGGAATATGCCACCAGTCTTCTTCATTGACAGTTTTACAGTTGGATATTCCTTACGGAAATCCGTATATTCTATGTTGTGAAGTTTATTATTCCCAACATTATCGCTAAATAAAATAATATTTACTCCTGTCGGAGAATTCTTAAGATGTACCAGCGTTCTTAAACCAATGTAATTATCAACCACATATATTGATGACTTTGCCTGCCTGTAAATAGACTCGTAAACCTCATCCGCACTACTAAATTTTGCATTAAACATAAGCCATTTTTCATCATCATCTGAAATGAAGCTATTCATCATATCAGCAAGCTCAGATTTTGTTACAACATCCTTCAATCCCTCCACAACATCGGAGATTTGCTTTTCAATGGATATCATATCTGAATTTATCTTGCTTATTTCAATTCTGTTATTGGCAGTCTCCATACTTAGCTGAAGTAGTTCGCGCTTCCCTATCAATTCCCTGTTTTCTAATATGTAATCTTTCATTTTTTTGAATGTTCTCACGAGGTCAATACTCTGCTTAACTGCAAGGTCACCTTTAAGTATCGTCATAAGCATGTATATACCTTGTTCAGTAAAAGCATTCGGCAAATATCTTGAACCGCCCCAACTTGAGGTCAAATTTTTTGACCTCAAGTTGTTAACCTCTTCCTTGGTAAGTTTAAATGCAAAATCTGATGCGAAACGCTCACTGTTATTTTTGACCTGTTGATTAAAAGCTTTGGTTGAATAACCATATATTTTAGCCAAATCAAAATCAAGCATTACCTTATAACCTCTTACTTCATAGGTTTTGGCCTTAATTAATTCCTCTGTTACTTTGACAATTTTTATTTCTTCTTTTTTATCTTCTTCCATGTATATTCCTTTCACTGACATTGTTTCTATAGTTTATTTTAGTGAAGTAGCAAATGGCAGCCACATTATTATAAGTACATTCAATCCTGCTTAGCTTCTAAACAGATCGGATTCGATACGTTTAAATTCATATATCCTACGCAAACACTCTCATATCACTTACATCTGTTATCCAGACCAATTTCTCCAAATCAATAATCTGATCTGTAAAAATAGTATCAATTGCATCCGGGACTATCATTTTTACAAGTAAATCTGTATGAATTCTTAAGTCTATAGCATCTGAATGATAACCTAAAACATCAAATTCATAATCTTCTATCCCCTTCATATTCAAGTTTTGTATGCACCACTGAATATTTTCTACCGTGTTATATTTTGAAAAATCTCTATCCACCTCAGTATGTGAGAGATTAATTATACGTTCTTCTACTCGATCTGAATAATAAGAAAAGTAAGGAAGCTTTATATTTCCCATCTCATCAATATGGATTTCGTTCCATTGCTCACCCTCATCATCTTCAAGAACACTATAAAATATTCCTTTTCCAACTACAAATACTTCCAAAGTCATGGATCCATCGGATGTTATCGATGACAAATACTGAATATCCAATCCTAATTCCCGAATTTTATCTAAATCGAAACGTTCTTTATTCTTAAGATAGTTAATCATTGACTTATAGTAACTATTATCATGATGACTATTCATAAAACGCTGTAATGCTTCATCAAATTCTTTCGCGATTTCATATTTCTCCACATATTGTTGCTCGGATTTGCATCCAGTTTTTATCTTCATCATATTCAAATATTCTTTTGCCATCATGAATTTAAGTGGCTGAAAGCTTATGATACTCGCAATCTCACTTCTCAGTGTTTCAACCTTTGTTACTTCTAACATACCCATTTTCTTGAAAAGTTCTTTGTCATCTGAAATCAATAAATTAAAATCAGTTTCTGCGATACATTTCCTACAACCAGGGATCTCAACAATCTTATCAGAATATTTCTTGCAAAATGCTTTCTCCGATATCTCCATCATCTTTGTAACATCCGATACAAGAAGATACATTTTCCCCTCATGAAATATTTTTGTCTTAAACATAATGCTTTTCATTGCATCCCCCTATTCTGGCTTATCATCCTATTAGTATTAACTACTAGTTCTGTTTCTCCACAATACTCTCCATTGTTTCCAGCTTCTGCAATGCCTTCATATACGCCATCAGTCTTTTATACTGCTCATCACCTAGACTATGTATCTGTTTTAAAATTTTAATGTCTGACCTAGTAACTTCATAATCCATATCTGCATCTTTATATTCCGGGTCAATTCCCTTCCCCGTTAAAAGCTGCTCTGGTGTAATATCCAATGCGTCACATATAGATAACAGACAGTCTGCTTTGGGATTTGTCTTTTTCTTTTTCCAGTCACTGATGTTGCTAGTTGCAATCCCCGTTCTTCTCGACAGTTCCAACTGGCTCATGTTCTTCTGCTCCATTATGTAAAAAATTCTTTCACTGATAATCATGTGTGTTCCTCCATCAACATTTCGCATATATCCGTATTTATATATTTACGTATCCGTCATTACGGTTATAATATCATGCCGCAACTTTTCTTTCAATAGAGATTTTTGTATTTCTGAATTTTTCTATATTCTTCGATTTATAAAATTCGACATGCAACTGTTTTATTCTTTTCACGAGAAGATAACGATCCGGATCTTGCAAATTGTCCAAGTCCATTGCTTCCGCATACTTTGCTACCATTTCTCCAATAAAATTTGCTAAATCACTCCATGCATCTCTTTCTTTTAGAACCACTTTATTCTTAACCATAATTAAAATCCTTTCTGACATTATTCATACTAACTATCATGCTATTTCACAAATTGGCAAGCAGTGCCCCGGTATATACCAGGCGCATTTTTGCTTGTTGGGGAAGTCTTTGTTTTTTAGAAATCACTCTATCGGGGCAATTGATGACTTTTTAGAAATAGTTGTTCTCAGATTTTCTACAAAATCAGAAAAAGCCCAAACCACAAGGGTTTGAGCTCTATTTGTACATTCGTATTTTCTGCTTTTGAGTATAAAATCTCACCTGTTAAATACAGAATATTTGTTCGTTTTTGTCAAGTCTTACTTGCAATTTTTCTCTTTCTTCTTCAGCAATTCTTCCCACATGCTCTCAACCAATTCACACAGAAACTGCCGATTATCCACATCATCAACCAGAATCATTTTTTTCGCACCATCATACGGCGGTTCCATCTCAGCATCCGGCATCATTTTCACTGCCACCGGAACCGGCTTTACTAAAAATCTGTCAATGCGCACTAACACCTTGCTCCGCATTAACATTCTCAGACATTGTATCGATTTTATCTATTTAATCCAAACATACTTTCTACCAAAGCAAATGTCTCATCAATACTCCGGTTTTCGTCTCTTGTTATTACATTAAATCCAGATTTTTGAAACATCATATATCTTTCCTGTGAATTAACTCTTTT
>ENA-ORCP01001443-ORCP01001443.1-human-gut-metagenome-genome-assembly--contig:-NODE-1443-length-20303-cov-4.002472_pt1 | contig 20303 bp, 19 predicted proteins | sample MGYA00242990_ERZ507991 | MGnify/ENA primary metagenome ERZ507991 (study PRJEB26167, sample SAMN06115496) | human gut metagenome | host: Homo sapiens | place: China:Henan | collected 2015-05-07... | reverse complement strand
AACCAGCACATCGGCGTCTACAAGGTCGGCTTTGCGGCTGAATGGATTTCCCGCGAGTACCTCGCACGCCACGGCGGCGCGAAGATCCGCCGCGAGCATCTGGAGCCGGCACGCTGCCCGCTGCTCGGCTACGCGATGAAGGACCTGACCATCGACGGCCAGAAGATCCGCTCCAAGTACCTGCGCGTTGATACGCAGGACCGCGTCGGCACCGACGGCTACGACGCAGGCGCGAAGATCCTGACCGACTTCTTCCGCAAGGAGCTTGCGAAGTTCGATACCCCCGAGCTCGACCCGCTGGGCAAGCAGATCATCGACTGCTTCATGAACGGCGGCACGCTGGAGGACTTTGAGAAGATCACTCCGACCGGCCTCTAATAAAACGTAAAAGAAAATCACCGAAACAAATCGTTTCGGTGATTTTTTTGTTTTCGGTACGGAATAGACGGGGAACATGAGCTGCCTGCGCAGTTCGTGCCCCCGTGTAAAATTTACCGCAGAATAGTTAGCGGCTCTCGATTTGCAGAACGGTCAGCAAGTCACCTTCCACAGTGAATTTGACCTCGAATCCCGCAAACGGGAACCCGTACACGCGGCCTGCCTCGTGCTGATAGCCCGGTCTCGGGTCCTGCGCAAGCACGTTCAGCAGGGTTTGACGGCGTTCCTGCGGCAGCTTTTCGAGCAGGCTTGCCGGACATTCCACGCGCACAGCATCGGTCGTGAGCGCAAAGCCGCCGAGCGCCTCCGGATGCGAGTCCGTGTACGCAAGGTACGGCTTGATGTCGAAAATCGGTGTGCCGTCCATCAGGTCTGCGCCCGAGATATGCAGCACCGGGCCGTCCGGGGTGTTGGGCTCCACGCGGTCAAGCCGCACCGAGGACAGTCCAATCTCGTTCGGCCGGAACGGCGAGCGTGTCGCAAACACGCCGATGCGCTTGTTGCCGCCCAGCTTGGGCGGGCGCACGGTCGGGGACCAGCCGTCGCGCACCGCGGCGGAAAACTGCCAGATCAGCCACAGGTGCGAGAAGCCCTCTATGCCGCGCAGCGCATCTGCGTTGCGGTATTCCGGCTCGAATACAATGCGCGCCGGTACGTCCGCCAGTCCGCTCTGCCGCGGAATGCCGAATTTGGTGGGGAAATCGCTGCGTATCCGCGCAATAATGTGCATTTCTACCGTCTGTGACATAAGAATTCTCCTTTTGGGTGATATATTCAGTATAGCACAGGAAATGTCGGGTGCAAAGCGGTGTTTTACAAAATGTTAATGCATTCCACTTCAAAACGCGCTATAATAGAATCAGATTAAACTGGGAAAGCAGGGGAGAACTATGCCCAAGAAGATATTGATCGTAGAGGACGAGGCCAACATCCGTGAGCTGCTGCGCCTGTATCTGGAGCGTGAAGGCTACACAGTGCTTGAAGCGGAAAACGGCGTGGAGGGCATCAAAAAGTGGAAGTCCGACAAGCCGGACATGCTGCTGCTCGATGTGATGATGCCGGTGATGGACGGCTGGGCGGTCTGCAGGGAGATCCGCGCGGAGAGCGATGTGCCGATCATCATGCTGACGGCCAAAGGCGAGACTGCGGACCGCGTTTCCGGTCTGGAGATGGGCGCGGACGACTACATTGTCAAGCCGCTCGAAATGCCGGAGGTCATTGCGCGCGTGCGTGCGGTATTCCGCCGCATGGCGCCGGATGATGCGCCCGAAAAGCTGTCGTTTGACAATCTGGTGATCGACAAGCAGGCGTACGATCTGGTCATCAAAGGCAAGCGCGTGGATGCGCCGCCGAAGGAGATCGAGCTGCTGTACTTCCTCGCCTCCAGCCCGAACCGCGTGTTCACCCGCGCACAGCTGCTCGACGATGTTTGGGGCTTTGACTATTTCGGTGACACGAGAACGGTTGACGTACACGTCAAGCGTCTGCGCGAAAAGCTGGAGGGCGTTTCGGACAAGTGGGAGCTGAAAACCGTATGGGGTGTCGGCTACAAGTTTGAGACCAAGGAGTAAGCCATGGGCAGACGCAGTTTTTTCTTCAAGGACTATGTGGCTCATCTGATTTTGATCGTGTGCGCGTTTGCACTGGCCGGCGTGGTGTTCTGCTACCAGATGAGCAGCTACGCGCTGCACGCCAAGCAGACCGAGCTGCGCACGACTGTGCAGAGCCTTGCCGAGCAGAGCAAGCTGCTCGAGGGCACGGACTCTGACGTGATCCGTCAGATTTACATGCTGTCCATCGCGCGCGTGGCCAAGGAGGATGAGCTGACCGTGCTCATCACGGACGCAGACGGCAACATTGAAATGGGCGCCAAGCCGGACGGCACGACCTACACGCTGCCCGGCTATCATATCTCAGCCGAAGTGGTTGCGGAGATGCACAAAAACGGCAGTTATGCGTCTGTCGGGTCGCTCGGCGTGCTAAGTGAGTCCTCGTTTTACACGGTGGGCACCTGTGTCAAGGATGATAACGGCGATGCGGATTTGATGATCTTCGTCTCCACGCAGGACCCGAATTCGGCAGGCGTGGTGCGCCACTCCACGCAGACGCTCGTGCTCATCATGTTGGTGACGCTGGTCGTTATGCTGGTGATTTCGTTCATGATCTCTCAGCATGTCACGCGTCCGCTCAAGACGATTGCCGCCGCCGCCAAGGAATTTGCGGGCGGCAACTTCGATGTGCGTGTGCCCGAGGACAACCGCTGCTACGAGATTGACGAGCTGGCGGTCTCGTTCAACAACATGGCGCGCGACCTTGACCAGCTCGAGGAGCTGACCCGCGGCTTTATTTCCAACGTCAGCCACGAGTTCAAGACCCCGATGACGACCATCGGCGGCTTTGTGGACGGCATGATCGACGGCACGATTCCGCTCGACCAGCGCGACAAGTATCTGAAGATCATCGCGGAGGAGACCAAACGTCTGTCCCGCATGGTAAACCGCATGCTGGATGCCGCAAAAATTCAGTCCGGCGAGCTGATCCTCAGTCCGGCGCCGTTCGACTTTACCGAAATGACGGCGCAGATCCTGCTCTCGTTCGAGCAGAAGATTGAGAAAAAGAAGCTGGATGTGCAGTGCGACCTCGAGGAACGGCTGACCGTCATGGGCGACCGCGACCACCTGTACCGAGCGGTGTACAACCTGACCGATAACGCGGTAAAGTTCATCGAGGACGGCGGTACGCTGAGGCTGAAGGTCCATCAGGAGGGACAGCTGTGCGTATTCGCCATCAGCAACACCGGCATCGGCATTTCGGCGGAGGATCTGCCACATGTGTTCGACCGCTTCTACAAGACCGACCGTTCGCGCTCGATGGATAAGACCGGTGCGGGTCTCGGCCTGTACATTGTGAAGAACATCATCAACCTGCACGGCGGCGAGATCTCCGTCCGCTCGGGCGGCGGCGAAACCGAGTTTGAGTTCACCCTGCCGCTCGCACCGGAGCAGAACCGACAGAATAACACCTGATTTCCAAACTCTCACAGACCCAAATGGTCTGTGGGAGTTTTTGCGAATTGTGTACCTGCTACACGGAACCTTGACATAGTGTTCAAAAAATATTCATATTGTTTTCAACAAACTGCCACATTGAGAAACTATGATAGAAGCATCAACAGAGGGAACGGAATGGTCCCGCGAATAACAACAGGAGGTCAGTATCATGGACGACTTCAACATGAACAACAAAACACCGCTGAACAGCAGCGATCAGAATAACGAACAGCCGGCCGCCGAAACCCGGAACACCGCACCGCAGAACGAGCAGCCTGCACAGGCTCCGCAGAGCGAGCAGCCGATGCAGCAGCCGCAGGCGGAACAGCCTGCACAGGCTCCGCAGAGCGAGCAGCCGCAGGCAGAAGAGCCGCGCACGCCGTTCCAGACGCCGGTGCAGCATCCGGAGTTCCATCAGGCGCAGCAGCAGACCGGCTTCGGCGAGGTTCCGCCGATGAGCCAGAAGCCGCACACCCCGAAGAATAAAAAGCACAGCAGAGGCTTAGCGCTCGGTCTGTGCGGCGTAGCAGCTGCGTGCCTGCTGTTTGCAGGCGGCGCCGTTGTCGGCAATATGGCGTTCGGCGGCCATGCAAACAGCGATTCCGGCGCTTCGGCATCGACCTCGGATTCCGCGCCGACGCTGCAGATCAACAGCAAGCCGACCTCGGATTCGAGCAATTCCTCGGACAACTACGACACCGCGGACGGCATGGCCGGTGAGGATATCTACAAAAAGGTCAATCCGTCGGTCGTATCGGTTATCTCCACCACCGCTGAGGGCACGGGCAGCGGCTCGGGCGTCATCATGAGCAAGGACGGCTACATCATCACCAACAACCACGTTGTGGACGGCGCGCAGTCGGTTTCCGTACAGCTGAGCGACGGCACCTCTCTTGATGCCGAGATCATCGGCACGGATGAGCAGACCGACCTTGCGGTCATCAAGGTAACGCCGACAAGCGACCTGACCGCCGCAGAGTTCGGTGACTCGGATGAGCTGGAGCCGGGTGAGTATGCCTACGCGATCGGTTCTCCCGGCGGCGTACAGTTTGCGAACACCATCACCGGCGGCCGTATTTCCGCCATCAACCGCGATCTGACCGTCAATGACCGTGTTATGACGCTGATTCAGACCGATGCTTCCATCAACAACGGCAACTCCGGCGGCGCACTCATCAACAAGTACGGTCAGGTGGTCGGCATCACGTCCGCTAAGCTGTCCGGCAATGCGTTCGGCAGCGCTACCGTTGAGGGCATGGGCTTTGCCATCCCGATCAACACCGCCAAGGATATTGTTGATGAGCTGATTCAGAACGGTTACGTTTCCGGCCGTCCGTCCATCGGCATCACCGGTCAGAACGTCGAGTCCGCGGACGGCAAGGTGTCCGGCGTGCAGGTATATTCCATTGATTCCCGCGCAAAGGCAGCCAGCGAGGGTCTGCAGGTCGGTGATGTCATCACCGCCGTTGACGGTACCCCGACCCCGGACATGGATAAGGTAAACGAACTCAAGCAGGATAAGAAGGCCGGCGACAAGCTGACGCTGAGCGTATACCGTATTTCGACCGGCAAGACGCTCAATATCACCATCACGCTGACCGATTCGCACGACCTCGAGGGCGATGACCCGAATGCCCAGACCCAGCAGAGCCAGAGCAGCCAGAACGATAATTCGCAGCAGAATGACGGCTACGGAAGCTATGGATTCTCCAGTCCGTTTGGTTCGTTCGGCTGGTAAATAATTGAGAATTGAAAATGGAGAATGGAGAATTGATGTAACGGTCAGCCATTCTCCATTTTTTTCATTTCGAGAAATATAATAGAGCGGTTTTCCGTAGGGGGCGACAAGGTAGAGCGTATGCAATACCCCAAACATTCCGAAACAACGGAAATGATTCCACAATAGCAACAAAACGCAGACCTATGATTTTAAGGTCTGCGTTTTGTTTTATTTAGATGCAGAAATGAAAAATGAAATCATTCTCCATTCTCCATTTTCAATTACTTCCCGTACTGCTCCGCCAGCTGCTGACTGATAAACTGTCTTGCGGTACGCGGCGAACGTCCGTTACGGCGCAGCGCGAAGCGCTCTGCAAGCAGGTGCAGCTCGTCGATATCAAGGTTCAGGTCGTTCTCCTTGGCCAGCTGCTCGACAATGTACAGATACTCGTCCTTATCCGGCACGGAGAAGGTGATCTCCAGACCGAAACGGTCGGACAGCGAGGTAACGGTCTCGAGGGTATCGCGCACGCGCACCTCATCGCCCTGACGGTCGGCCATGCTCTCGCGGATGAGATGACGGCGGTTAGACGTTGCGTAAATGACCAGATTGGACGGCTTTCCGGCCAGACCGCCCTCGATGAACGCCTTGAGCGCGGCGAAGTTGCGGTCCTCGCGGCTGAAGGACAGGTCATCGAGGAAGAGGATGAAGCGGAACGGCGAGCGCAGCGTCTGCCGGAACAGCTGCGGGAAGCAGGGAATGTGGCGCGGCTCCATCTGAATGATCTTGAGGCCGCGGTCGGCAAATTCGTTCGCTACCGCCTTGACCGTGGAGGACTTGCCGGTGCCCTTGTCGCCGTAGAGCAGGATGTTGTTCGCGTTCTTGCCGTCGAGGAAGGCGCGGGTGTTCTGGAGCACCTGCTTTTTCTGGCGCTTGTAACCCGGCAGGTCGTGCAGACGGATCGCGTCCGGGTGAACGATCGGAACAGCCGAGCCGTCATCCTGCATGGCGAAAGCCGAGGACTGCGCGAAGAAGCCGTAGCCCTCGCGGCGGTAGAAGTCCGCAAGCTCCGCGCCGTTCGAGAACGGAAGCGCGTCGGAAGCGGCGAAATCCGGAAGCGCGCGCAGGGCGTCCGCGTCAAAGTGCTGCGCCGCCGCCTCGCAGAGCTGGCCGCCGGTGAGGGCGAGCAGGCCGTTCAGCACCTCGATGTCGTGGGTCGCGGCGGTGAGCAGGGCGTCCGAGGGGTTCGAAATCGTGTCGGTGAGGGTGTTGACGTCGAAATGGACCGCGTTCAGGAACGCGCGGGAAATATCGCCGCAGGCGAAGCGCTCTGCGCACAGTGCGCCGTAGCGGTCAGCGAAATCCGCCGCTGAGCCGCCGAGCGCGGAGAGCGTTTCGGCATACGCATGGACGAGCGGGAGCTTCAATACACCGCGCAGCACGGAAAGCGCACGCAGACGCAGAGAAAGGTCGAAAAGTTGCATGGAATGACACCTCTTGTATTTTTGTCTGTATCAGATAAAGCATAACACACGGAAAGCTGTATTTCAACATAAGATGAAAGGAAAAGTCACGGCCGAGAGCGAAAAGACGGTCTGTCGATAAAAGAAGATTGTAAAGATGGATATTTTGCACTTCGTGCGTCAGCACGCATAAAATAGAATCTGCGAAGCAGATTCATCCACAGGTTGGGGACAAATGGGAGGCTATGAGATGAAATTTGCTCTGCTGGTCTGCCGGGGGCAGACCGAGGCGTCGGGAATGCAGCGTCAGCTGGCGCGCTTCGGCATTCCGGGGGAAATCACGCGGCCGCCGCGTCACACGAGAACGGACTCCTGCGGCTGGGCGGTGCGGGTGGCGGCGGAACAGGCCGGAGAGGCGCAGGCACGGCTGCGTGTGCTGGGTCTTGCGCCCTGCCGCACGGAATACGAGGGGGACGCGCCATGATCTATCTGGATAACGCCGCGACAACCCTCGTCAAGCCGCGTGCGGTCGGGGAGGCGGTGCGCCGTGCGCTCGTGTCGGCGGCAGGCTACGCGCGGGGCGGCTACGAGGCGGCGAGCCGCGCCGGAAATCTGGTCTACGACTGCCGTGAGCAGGCGGCGGCGCTTTTCGGCCTTTCCGACCCCGCGCGTGTGATTTTCACGCTGAACGCCACGCACGCGCTCAATCTCGCCATCCATGCGCTCGTGCGCCCCGGCGCAAAGGTCGCGGTGAGCGGCTTCGAGCACAACGCCGTCATGCGGCCGCTTGCGCTGCGGAAAATCCGTCCCGTGGTGCTGAAAACGCCGCTCTGGGAGCCGGAAACCGCCGTGCAGTCGGTGAAAGACGCGCTTGCGGACGGGGCGGAGCTGTTTATTCTGAACCACGTGTCCAACGTGTTCGGCTATGCTTTGCCGCTGGACGAAATCGCGCCGCTCCTGACGGCGGCCGGCGTGCCGCTCATTCTGGACGCCTCGCAGTCGGCGGGCGTGGTGCCCCTTGACGTTTCGCGGTATCCCTGCCTTGCGGCGGTGTGCATGCCGGGACACAAGGCGCTTTACGGCCCGATGGGGACGGGCGTGCTGCTTGCGCTCGACGAGCGGCTTGCCGCGCGTCCGCTCATGGCAGGCGGCACGGGGAGCCGGTCCGAAGAGATGGCGCAGCCGGACTTTCTCCCGGACGCACAGGAGAGCGGCACGCCGAACGTTCCCGGACTCGCGGGCCTTGCCGCCGGGATACGGTTCGTGCGCTCGGTCGGCCCGGAAAACATCCTTGCGCACGAGCGCCGTCTGGCGCAGGAAACCGCGCGGGCGCTCGAAGGGAACGGCTTGCTTGAGGTCTTTTCGAACCCGGCGCAGACCGGCGTGCTCTCGGTGCGTTTCCGGGACATCCCGGCGGAGAGCGCCGCCGAACAGCTCGCCCGGCAGGGAATCGCCGTCCGCGCCGGACTGCACTGTGCGCCGCTCGCCCACCGCACCGCAGGAACCGAGCAGACCGGCACGGTCCGTCTGTCATTCGGCTTTTATTCGACCGCCGGACAGGCGGAGCAGGCGGCGAAAGCTTTCAAATTGGTAAAAAAATTGTGAATGCGCTATACAGAAAGAAGGATTTGTGATACGATAATATCAGTGTGGCCCGCCGGAAAAGCAAGAGGTGAAACGCGCGGCGGCCGACTGAAACTTATCCAAAAGACTGTCTTTCTCCGGGGGGAGGGACAGCGGCATACAAGGGACAGGAGAATTTATGAGCACATTTCAGACTTTGTTCTCTCAGGACATGGGGCGGCTCAACTGGCAGTCGGTGCTGGAGTCGTTTTTCAGCGCGTTCAACCAGTTCCGCACCATATCCTTCATCGACATCATTGATATACTGATCGTCGCGTACATTATCTACCGCGTCATGAAGCTGCTCAAGGACACGAGCGCGGAGCGTCTGGTCAAGGGCATTATCGTGCTGGTCGGCATCATGCTGCTGGCGAGCATGCTTCATCTGACCATGATCTCGTGGCTGCTTCAGCAGGCGCTCAGCGTCGGCGTGTTTGCGGTCGTTGTAGTCTTTCAGCCCGAGCTGCGCCGCCTGCTTGAGCAGATCGGCAAGGGCAACTTCAGCCGCCTCATCGTTCCGGCAGGCGACCCGGACGAGGTCGAAAGCATGATTTCCGCGACGGTTTCCGCCTGCGCGGATATGTCGCGCACCAAGACCGGCGCGCTCATCGTGTTCGAGCGCCGCGAGCGTCTGGGAGAGATCATCTCGACCGGCACGGCGGTCGATGCCGCGCCCTCGGCCGAGCTTATCAAGAATATCTTCTTTAAGAACAGTCCGCTGCATGACGGTGCGATGGTCGTCCGCGCGGGCCGTATCTGTGCCGCCGGCTGCGTTCTGCCGCTTTCCGGCAACCAGAGCCTGTCGCGCGACCTCGGCACGCGCCACCGCGCGGCGGTCGGCATGAGCGAGAGCGCGGACAGCGTGCTCGTTGTCGTATCCGAGGAAACGGGTGCGATCTCGGTCGCCATCGGCGGCATGCTCAAGCGCCATCTGTCCCCCGATATGCTGCGCAAGCTGCTCGAAAACGAGCTGCTCGACAGCGAAAAGCAGGAAAAGAGCCGCCTTGCCGCAATTCGTGACATATGGAAGGGAGGCGCAGGCAAATGAAAAACATTCTGAAAAAGCACGATATTTCGCTGCGCCTGCTGTCGCTTCTGCTTTCGGTCGTTCTGTGGGCGGTCGTCATGGATATGGATAATCCGGAGCGTCCGCGCACATTCGACAACATTCCGGTGCGCATCAGCGGCGAAACGGTGCTCCAGCAGCAGACCGGTCTCTCGCTTATCGAGGGCGCGGACTCGACGGTAAAGATCACGCTGCGCGGCCCGAGCAAGACGCTCGGCGACATCAAGGCGAGCCAGATCGCGGCGTCGGTCGATATTTCCGGCCTGACCGAGGCGAACGAGTATGACCTGCCGGTTTCGATCACGGTCAGCCGCTCGGGACTTGAGGTCGAGTATGTTTCCCCGTCCAAGGTGCACGTGCGCGTGGACAAGGTGGCTAACAAGGATATTCCGGTCGATGTGAACGTCACGGGCAACCCGACGGACGGCTGCCGCGCAGGCAAGCCGACCTCGCCGGTCAGCACCATCACGGTGCAGGGCCCGGCGGCCGAGCTTGCGAACGTGGCCAAGGCGGTCGCGGTGGTCGATGTGACAGGTGCGGAAAGCACGCTGACCAACATCGAGTGCCCGGTAACGCTCTATGACAAGGACGGAACGGTCGTGACCTCGCAGCACATCACGAGCAAGACCGAAAAGATAAAGGTCACGGTGCCGATGTACAGCATTGACACGCTGCCGCTCGCCGTTACCCTCAAGGACGGCGGCAAGCTGACCGCGCAGCAGGTCAAGTACAGCATCAGTCCGGAGAGCGTCAAGGTTGTGACGAGCGACCAGGCGTCCCTCGGCGACCTCAAGGAGCTCAATCTCGGCGAGATCGATCTGGGCAGCGTGCGCACGGGCGTGCCGATCGAGCTGTCCATCCGCGACAAGCTGCCCGACGGCGTTTTGCTCGACAGCAACCAGCCCGACAAGGCGAAGGTGACGATAACGGTTGACGGCATCGCAACGCGCAAGGTACAGGTTTCCAAGTTCGCGCCGAACGATACCTCGGCGGAGAGCACGCCGTACAGCGTCAAGGTGCTGACCGGCTCGGTCGAGATCGAGCTGCGCGGCAACGAGAGCGAGCTTCAGGAGGTCGCGACCGACAGCCTGTCGATCGGCCTGACCTTTGACTCGGTTTCCCTCGGCGTCGGACGCCACAAGGTCAAGGGCGTGGCGGCGGCCATCGGACTGCCGAGCGACGTCACTCTCGTTGAGGAGGACATCGAGGTAGAAATCGAAATCACGGAAAACAGCACGGGGAGCGGAGGTGAGAACGCCGACGTCCCGTCTGATGAGGAGGACAGCGAATGAGCCTGATCGTGAGCGGCATTCGGCTGCCGTTTGACGAGCCGGAGGCGGCGGCGCTCGAAAAGGCGCGCCGTCTGACCGGACTGGCCGAAAGGGATACCGAGGCTGCGGTCTGCCGCGTCAGCATCGATGCGCGCCGCGGCCAGATTTCCCGCGTATATTCGGTGCGCCTGGACGCGCACTGCGACGAAAAGGCATTTGCGGAAAAACTGCAAGTGCCGTTCGTGCGTTATAAAGAAAATGCCGAGCCGGAGATCCCCTGCGGCGAAAAGCGCATGGAGCACCGGCCGGTCGTGGTCGGACTCGGTCCTGCGGGTCTGTTCGCGGCCTACACGCTCGCGAAATACGGCTACCGCCCGATCGTTCTCGAGCGCGGCGGCGATATGGACGAGCGCGACAGGGCGGTAGACCGCTTCTGGAGCGGCGGCGCACTCGACCCCGAATGCAACATTCAGTTCGGCGAGGGTGGCGCGGGCGCGTACTCGGACGGCAAGCTGACCACGCGCATCGGTGATGCGCTGTGCGAAACCGTACTGAAAACGCTTGCCGAGCACGGCGCCCCGGCGGACATCGTGAAAAAGGCCAAGCCCCATGTCGGCACGGATATTCTCAAAGATGTCGTGCGGAAAATGCGGCAGGAAATCGTGAAATACGGCGGCGAGGTGCATTTTCGCACGGCGCTGACCGGCGTTTCGGTGAAAAACGGCGTGCTGAGCGGCGTCCGCGCCGACGGCATGGATATTCCGTGCGAGCGGGCGGTCCTTGCGGTCGGCCACTCGGCGCGGGACACCTTTTTCGCCCTGCATGAAAACGGCGTCTACTTCGAGCCGAAGGCGTTTTCGGTCGGCGTGCGCATCGAGCATTTGCAGCGCGACATCGACCGCGCCCTCTACGGCAAGCACGCCGGGCATCCGCTCCTGCCGCCGGCAGAGTACAATCTGTCGCGCCGCGCAGACGGACGGGCGTGCTACTCGTTCTGTATGTGCCCGGGCGGCGTGGTCGTTGCGGCGCAGAGCGAGGAAAAGACGGTCGTGACCAACGGCATGAGCTACCACGCGCGAAGCGGCGACAACGCCAACGCGGCGCTCGCGGTTTCGGTTGACCCGGCGGATTTCGACAACGGAACGCCGTTCGGCGGCGTGGCGCTTCAGCGCGAGATCGAACACGCGGCCTATGCGCAGACCGGCTCGTACAGAGCGCCTTGCCAGCGCGTGGGCGACTTCCTCGCGGACAGGCCCACCCGGAAGCCGGGCGAAGTACGCCCGACCTACCCCGTCGGGGTGGAATACGGCCGCGCGGCGGCAAGCCTGCCGGATTTCGCACAGAAAATGCTGCGCGACAGCCTGCCGTACTTCGGCAGAAAGATACGCGGCTACGACAGCGCGGACGCGCTCCTGACCGGACCGGAAACGCGAACGTCCTCGCCCGTGCGCATGAAGCGCGGCGACGACCTGTTCGGCCTCGGCTGCGAGGGACTCATTCCCTGCGGCGAGGGCGCAGGCTACGCGGGCGGCATCATGTCCGCCGCCGTGGACGGAATCCGTGCGGCGTTTCGGATTATGGAAGAATTTGCACAGCTTTAAGTTCAACCGTAGGGCAGCCCGCCCTACGGAAAAAATAAAATCAGATATTTCGAGAGAGGAAAGATAAATCGTGACCCAACAGGGAATCATCAAAAAGCTGCTGCCGGGCGGCAGGGCAGAGGTAGAGGTAACGCGCCGTTCGGCGTGCGGCCATGACTGCGCCAAGTGCGGCGGCTGCGGCGGTCTGGAAACCCAGACGCTTTATGTAACCGCCCGCAACCATACCGACGCCGGGATCGGCGACCGCGTGCTGCTTGAGGGCGAGAGCGGCCATCTGCTCGGCCTTGCGGCGCTCGTTTATATGCTGCCGCTCGTGCTGTTTTTCATCGGTTACGCCATCGGCAGCGTGACCGGAGGCGGCGCAGCCGGTGCGCTCGGCGGCGGCGTGCTGTTCGTTATCGGCATCATCGGCGCAATCCTGTACAGCCGGAAGATGAAAAAGAACGGCGAAGTCCCGTTTGAGATTACCCATAAACTCTAACTGTCGAAAAATATAAGGCTGTGCGCTTAGCGGCAGCCTTTTTTCGGGACTGCTTTTCGGGACTGCCTGAAAATCGATTTTTCGGATAAAGCGTATGTGCGGCGGGGGAGGGACGCTCTGTCCTGCGGAAGGAAACGCGGATTTATATAAACTTTTTATGAATTTTCGCCAATTTTCCGTGTACGCCCTTGTCATATGCGCAAAAGTTCGGTAAAATAAATTGATAACGCAGGGAGCAGGATTTTCCGTGAAATGCGCATGGAAAATTGTGGCTTGCGCTGCGCAAATACTGCCGCCCGACAGGCGGCTCGAAAGGGTTATGCAATGTTTGGCTTTATCCGACCGGTGAAGTCTGAGCTGAAGGTGAAAGAGGCCGACCGGTTTCAGCAGGTGTACTGCGGTCTGTGCCACGCCATCCGCGCACGGTACGGCCGGTTCTATACAATGTTTCTCAGCTACGACATGACCTTTTACGCGCTGGTCGTCGGCAGCGGCGAGGTGTCGGTTCCCCCGGCGGAACGGCGGCGCTGCGACGCGCATCCGCTCACAAAACGGGCGTGCGCCGCACCGGATGACGCACTGGCGCTTGCGGCGGACGCGAGCGTTCTGCTGAGCTATCATAAATTCCGCGACAACCTCGAGGACGAAAAGGGCGCAAAGCGGCTTCTCGCCGCCCTGCTGTGCCGCCTCGGACGGCGCGGCTACGAAAAGGCGCGGGCACGTCTGCCCGAGGCCGACAGCGCACTTCGCGAAGCGCTCGACGATCTTCACGAGTGCGAGAGCGAAAAATGCACCTCGATGGACCGCGCGGCGGACGCTTCCGCCCGCATGACGGCGGCGGTCGTGCCGCACACCGGCGACACGCGCGAGCGTGTGCTCCGGCAGATGTTCTACCACACCGGCAGATGGCTTTATCTGCTCGATGCGGTGCAGGACCTCAAAGACGACATGAAATCGGGCAGCTACAACCCCGTGGCGCTGCGCTACGGACTGGACGAGCCTGATATGACGCAGATAAAGCAGCCGCTTGAGCGCACGCTGGAACGGTCGCTCGCCGACGTATGCACGGCCTTCGACCTTCTGGACGCTCAGCGCGATGCGGAGATCATCCGCAATATCATTTTTCTTGGTATGCCGGCCGTCACGCGGCAGGTGCTCGACGGAACATACCAACCGAACGGAGGCAGGGGAAAACATGGATCCCTATAAGGTACTCGGTGTAACGCCGCAGACGAGTGATGACGATGTAAAACGCGCCTATCGTGAGCTTGCGCGCAAGTATCATCCGGACAACTATGTCAATAACCCGCTGGCCGACCTGGCGGAAGCCCGCATGAAGGAGATCAACGAGGCTTATGACATGATCATGAGCCAGCGCTCGAACAAGGGCAGCGCCGGACAGACTGGCGGCCAGTCCTACGGCGGTCAGACCTATGGACAGAACTACGGCCAGCAGCGGACCTATACCGGCGCGAACGCCGCGCTCTATGCGCAGGTGCGCCAGGCCATCAATCAGGGCAACCTCAACATGGCGGAAAGCCTGCTGCGTCAGGCGGCGGGACGCGACGCCGAGTGGTTCTTTCTGACCGGCACGGTCTATGCCCACAAGGGCTGGTACGACGAGGCGCAGCGCTCCTACGTCAGGGCGTGTGAGCTTGACCCGACGAACGCGGAATACCGCACCGCGCTCAACAACCTCAACATGACCGGCGGCTACGGCGGCTATCGTCCGATGCAGGAAATGAGCATGTGCGACTACTGCATTCAGCTGGCCATCTGCAACTGCTGCTGCAGCAGCTGTCTGAACGGCTGCTGCGCAGGAGGCGGCTGCTGATATGAACACGCGGGAAATTGCGCGCGGCGGACTGCTCGCGGGGTTTGCCGTGGTGCTGCTGTATATTGCAGCTCTCATTCCGCAGGCGGCGCCCGCGCTCTGCATCTCGGCCGGCATCGTGACCGCGCTGCCGCTGCTGCGCAGCCGCACAGTCAAGGGTTCCGTGACCGTCTACGCGGCGGTGAGTGCGCTTTCCGTCATACTGGTGCCGCGAAAGAGCATCGCGGCGGCCTACATCATGGCGACGGGACTCTATCCCATTGTCAAGTTCCTCATCGAAAACCGCACCCGCCCGATGGTGCAGATGCCGCTCAAGCTCGGCTGCGTGAACCTCGTGTTCGCCGTCACGGGAACGCTGGTTTCGAAGGGTATCTTTCCGATGATACAGGTGCCGGGCTTTGCGGCGCTTGCGGTGTTCTGGGCGGCTGTGAACGTCGGATTTATCGCGTTCGACGTTGTGCTGACGCAGTTTATCCGCTTTCTGCGGCGATACCTGCCAAAGCTTTGACTTTTCCGCACACGAGGTGCGATATATTATATATGAATTTCCTGAGGGGGAAGCAGTAAAATGAAGAGTATGACCGGATACGGTCGCGCAAGACAGGTGCTTCACGGTCGCACCGTTACCGTAGAGCTGCGTGCCGTCAATCACCGCTATCTCGACTGCACGGTAAAAGCGCCGCGCCAGTTCGGCTTTCTGGACGACGCGGTGAAAAAGGCGGCGGCGGCCCGCATCGCACGCGGCAAGACCGAAATCTACGTCAGCGTCGAAACCGACGAGGGCGGCGACCTTTCCGTGACCGTAAACCACGCGCTCGCCGAGCGCTATCTCACGGCGCTGCGGGAGCTGTCCGAAAAGTACGGTCTGCGCGACGATGTGACCGTCATGAGCCTCGCGAAAATGCCGGATGTTCTCGGTTCCGAGCGCATCGAGCAGGACGCGGACGAGCTGACGCAGGACGTTCTGACCGTCTTTTCCGAGGCGTGCGACGGCTTCGACCAGATGCGCGAGCGCGAGGGCGAAAAGCTCGCGGAGGACGTCCGCAGCCGTGCCGCCGTTATCGAAACGCTCGTGACCGAGGTCGAGAAGCGCTCGCCCGAGCGCGTGGCGGAGTACCGCGAAAAGCTGCTTGCGCGTATGCGCGAGGTGCTGGAGGGCACGGACGTGGACGAAACCCGCATCGTGACCGAGGCGGCCATCTACGCGGACAAGACCGCCGTAGACGAGGAAACCGTCCGTCGGCGCAGCCATCTTCAGCAGCTCGACGGCATGCTGAACGAAGAAAAGCCGGTCGGCCGCAAGCTCGATTTCCTCGTGCAGGAAATGAACCGCGAGGCGAACACCATCGGCTCCAAGGCGAACGATGTGTCGATGGCGCAGACCGTCGTTAACATCAAGAGCGAGATCGAAAAGATCCGCGAACAGATTCAGAATATCGAATAAAGGCGCTTTGCCGCGAAAAAGGCGGCAGGGCAGAGAAAAAGGGGGCAGACCGAAGTGAAACTCATCAATATCGGCTTCGGCAACATGGTGGCGGCGTCGCGCCTTATTGCGATCGTCAGTCCGGATTCCGCGCCGGTCAAGCGAACCGTGCAGGAGGCACGCGACCGGGGCATGATCATCGACGGCACCTACGGCCGGCGGACTCGCGCGGTGCTCATCATGGACAGCGACCACGTGGTGCTGAGCGCACTTCAGCCCGAAACCGTTGCCGCGCGTTTCGCCGGCGACACCGAGGAAGGAGCAACAGAGGATGCGTAAGGGAACACTGTATGTTTTCACCGGCCCGTCCGGCGCAGGCAAGGGCACGGTTCTGGGCCGTCTGGTCAAGGAGGACGACAGGCTGTTTTTCTCGATTTCCGCAACGACACGCGCACCCCGCCCGGGCGAACAGGACGGCGTGCACTACTATTTCCTTGAAAAGTCGGATTTCGAGAACAAAATCGCGCAGGGCGCGTTTCTGGAGCACGCGCAGTATGTCGGCAACTACTACGGCACGCTCGAAGCGCCGGTAAACGAAAAGCTCGAAGAGGGCTTTGACGTCATTCTCGAAATCGAAGTGCAGGGCGCGATGCAGATAAAGCACAAGCGCCCGGATGCGGTGCTGGTATTCATCGCGCCGCCGTCCTTCGAGGAGCTGGCCGCCCGTCTGCGCGGACGCGGCACCGAGGACGAAGCCAAGGTGCAGAAGCGCCTCGAAACCGCAAAGGGCGAGCTCGCGCAGCAGGACAAATTCGACTACGTGGTCGTAAACGATACGGTAGACCGCGCGGTGGACGAGATCAAGGGAATTCTCGCCTCCCGCCGATAACATTATAAATTATACACTGGGTAATATAAGGAGATCTGATTACAATGCTGAACCCTTCGATGCAGGAACTGATGAAACGAGTAGGCAACCGCTATCTGCTGGTCAATCTGGCCGCACAGCGCGCACGCGACATTGCCGACGAGGCAGAAGCCAAGGGCGAGCCGCTTGAGGAAAAGGCGGTAAAGCTCGCGCTCGACGAAATCGCAGCCGGCGAGATCGTTTATCGTCCGGGCCCGCGCGTAGAGCCGGTCAAGACCGCAAACAACGCAATCGCTGCCGCTATGGTAGACGTTGACGACTCCATCGACCTCGATGAGGACGAAAACGAGGACATCGAGCGCGAGGACGGCGAAGAGCACGACGAGGACGAGGACGATACCGCTTCCCGCCGCCGCATGGACGATTTCGACGACGAGGAGCTGGATGACGGCGATATTCCGGAGGAGGACCGCTAAGCGATGCGCTTTGCAGGAAAAACCGTTGTTCTGTGCGTAACGGGCGGCATCGCGGCGTACAAGGCGGCCGACCTCACGAGCAAGCTGCACCAGAACGGCGCAGAGGTGCGCGTGCTCATGACCGAGTCCGCCACGCAGTTCATCTCGCCCATGACGTTCGAAACGCTCTCGTGCAACCGCACGGTCGTTGACACCTTCGACCGCAATTTCCCGTGGGAGGTCGAGCACATTTCGCTCGCGAAGGCGGCGGATGTGTTCGTGATTGCCCCCGCGACCGCGAACATCATCGCGAAGGCCGCGCACGGCATCGCGGACGACATGGTTTCGACCACGCTCCTCGCGACCAAGGCGCCGGTCGTTATCGCACCGGCCATGAATACCGGCATGTACGACAATCCGGTGACGCAGGAGAATCTCAAAACGCTCCGCGCACGCGGCTTTCACATCATCGAGCCGGCGGCAGGCCATCTGGCGTGCGGCGACAGCGGCCGCGGCAAGCTGCCGGACACGGCGACGCTGCTCTGGGGCATCGAGAAGGCGCTCACCGCGCAGGATCTCGCGGGCAAGACCGTGCTCGTCACGGCAGGCCCGACGCAGGAGGCCATGGACCCCGTGCGCTTCCTGTCCAACCACTCCACCGGCAAGATGGGCTACGCCATTGCGGAACGCGCGGCTATGCGCGGCGCGGAGGTCACGCTCGTTTCCGGCCCGACCGCGCTCGACACGCCGAAGGGCGTCCGCCGCGTGGACATCAAGTCGGCGCGTGATATGTATGACGCGGTGCTGTCCCGCGCGGATGAGCAGGACTTCATCATCAAGGCGGCGGCTGTCGGCGATTACCGCCCGGCGGAGACCGCAAGCGAAAAGCTCAAAAAGGGCGACGGCGAGCTGAACATCCGACTCGCCCGCAACCCGGATATTCTGGCGTCGCTCGGCGAACGCAAGCGCCCGGGTCAGCTGCTCTGCGGCTTCGCGATGGAAACGCAGAATCTGCTCGACAACGCGGAGAGCAAGCTGCGCCGCAAGAACTGCGATATGCTCGTTGCCAATTCGCTGCGCGACAAGGGCGCAGGCTTCGGCACGGATACCAATATCGCAACGCTTCTCTTTGCCGACGGGCATCGGGAGCAGCCGTCCATCATGAGCAAGACGGCGCTCGCGGACGTGATCCTCGACCGTCTGCTCGGCATAAGCCGCGGATAAAACACAGATACTGGGGCGGAAAAGCCTGTTTCCGCCCTTTTTACAGCAAATACGCAGAAAAACCCCGAAAGAAAGGCCGTGACGCTCCTTGACGGAAACCATCTGTGCCGTCGCTCTGGACGCGGCGACCTATGCAATCGACAAGCTATATTCCTACCGTGTGCCGGACGAGCTGCGGGAACAGGTGCAGATCGGCACACGTGTTCTCGTGCCGTTCGGCTTTGGCAATAAACGGGCAGAAGGCGTGGTGCTCGGCTTCCGAAAGAATACGGGCGAATACCGCCTGAAGCCGGTCGTGGAAGCGCTCGACGAACAGCCGGTGCTGACGCCCGAGCAGCTGAAGCTCGCGGCGTGGATGCGTGAGCGGCTGTACTGCACGTATTTCGACTGCGTGCGCGCCATGCTCCCTGCCGGACTGTGGTTCAAGCGCAACGAAACCTACACGCTGGTATCGGACGCCGACCTTGATGCCCTGCACGGGCGCGAGGGGGACGAGGGCGAGGTGCTGCGGCTGTTCGATACGGCCGGGCAGACGCTTTCGCTCACGGAAATCCGCGAACGCCTCGGCAAAGGCGCGGGCCGCACGCTCGACGCGCTTGCCGGGGAGGGAATCCTCACCTATCACAGCAACACGATACAGAAAACCGGCGACAAGACCGAAAAAATGCTGGCGCTCGACATGGCAAGCGGCGAGGCGATGAACCGCGTGCGCCGGAGCGCGGCGCGGCAGGACGTCGTTTCCGCGCTCGCGGACGGTATCTGGATGAGCCAGAAGGAGCTTTCCTATATGACGGGCGCGAGCGATGCCGCCCTGCGCGACATGGTAAAGAAGGGCATTCTGCGCACGCGCTATGAGGAGCGGATGCGTGCGCCGGACTTTTCCGATGTGCCGCGTGCAGTGCTGCCTGTGCTGTCGGCGCAGCAGCAGGAGGCATACGACGGCATGGCCGCGCTCATGGACGAGGGAAAACCGCGTGCCGCGCTGCTTTTCGGCGTGACCGGCAGCGGCAAGACGCAGGTCTATCTGCGCCTCATCGCCCACGCGCTCGAAACCGGAAAAAGCGCCATCGTGCTCGTTCCCGAAATCGGCCTGACGCCGCAGGTGCTGCGGCAGTTCGCCGCCCAGTTCGGCGACGAGGTCGCGGTGCTGCACTCCGCGCTGTCGGCGGGCGAACGCTACGACAGCTTCAAGAAAATCAAAACCGGCAGGGCACGGGTCGTGATCGGCACGCGCTCGGCGGTGTTTGCGCCCGTGCGCGACCTCGGCGTTATCATCATCGACGAGGAGCAGGACGGCGCGTATAAATCCGAGCAGACTCCGCGCTACCACGCCCGCGACGTCGCAAAATACCGCGCGGTGCAGGCGAACGCGCTGCTTGTGCTCGGCTCGGCGACGCCCTCGGTCGAAACCTATTACGGGGCGCAGCAGGGAAAATATCCGGTGTTTCGCCTGACCGAGCGTTTTCTCGGCGCAGGTCTGCCCGAGGTGCTGATCTCGGATATGCGCGGACAGACGCGGGCGGGCCGGGGCGGCATCATCGGAGCCGACCTCGAGCACGAGCTGCTCGACACGCTCGACCGGGGGCGTCAGGCCATCCTCTTTCTCAACCGGCGCGGCAACAGCCGGGTCATCGGCTGCGCCATGTGCGGCTGGGTGCCCGAGTGTCCGAACTGCTCGACCAACCTGACCTACCATTCGGCGTCCGGCCGTGCGATGTGCCACTACTGCGGCGCATCGGTCAAAATCACGGGCACCTGCCCGGTCTGCGGCGGCGACCAGCTGTTC
>ENA-ORCP01001439-ORCP01001439.1-human-gut-metagenome-genome-assembly--contig:-NODE-1439-length-20337-cov-5.391658_pt1 | contig 20337 bp, 18 predicted proteins | sample MGYA00242990_ERZ507991 | MGnify/ENA primary metagenome ERZ507991 (study PRJEB26167, sample SAMN06115496) | human gut metagenome | host: Homo sapiens | place: China:Henan | collected 2015-05-07... | reverse complement strand
GAAAGTGGGGGTATAAAGTAATGCGTAATTCCGGTTATTCGTATAATGGAAATCCTAAGCACGGAGTATATTTATCATTATGTACCCGGTAAGGGAGCCGGTCATGTCTGGAATGTATTGAGGGATACAACCGGTGGCTATGTTCCTTTCTGGTTTATTCAGACTAAAGTGGAGCGGGGCGGAAGTGATAAACGAGAAAAAGGGAAGGTATACAGGCGGTGTTTTGGAGCACAGCAGGAGAAAGTATCAGGTATCCGCCGCGATCGGTCTGTTCCGTTTCCGCTGAAAGATCCATATTTAAAAGATGTTACAAGTGACTATTTCCCGGCAAATCAGGTTACAATAGAAATTGATCCTCAGGTTGATAAAAAGTATATCTGCCTGGGTGTGTTTACATTGGAAGGATGTATGCCCATAGATATAACTGTGCAGAAAGGAAATAAAGCAACCTTTATGAATGTAGAACCCGGAATTTTGTTTCAACCGCTATATGATAACGGGATGAAGTGGGTGGCAGCCGGATACCCTTTCCTTGTAGACGAAAAGGGAGAGGTGAAGTATCATAAACCCGATTGCGCTGTGAAAGGAAGTATGGATTTGAGCCGTAAATTCTTATTGCGACAATATCTGAAAGATTATCTCAGCGCTGTAGTGGGGGATAAGATAGAGGGAGCCAATCATTCGGATTTTTCGGATGCCTGCCTGTTGCATCAGATAGTGGATACACCTAAGGTAAGCTACCAGGTAGTCTACCCACAATCCCGGAAGAGATACCGGTATATACGTTATACTTCGACTCCCGAAAAAACACTTCAACTGGCGGAATTACAGCTTTTCCGAAAAGTGGATGATCAAGAGAAAATAGCGGCTAAGGTCATCGATGGCAGTAATGCTTTTATTGCAGATGACCGGTTTGATCGTTTTAAAGTGAATGACGGTGATGGATTAACCTTTTTTCTTACGAAAGAGAAGGGAGCATTCGTTACACTTGATTTAGGTAAGCCGGAAAAGATTGAAAAAATAGTCTATATGCCTCGTAACGATGATAACTTCATTCGGTTAGGGGATCAGTATGAACTGTTTTATCAGGATGGATTTCGAGGTTGGATTTCTTTAGGTAGGCAAGTAGCCTCAGAATTAACATTGCACTATGACAATATACCCAAAAATTCAGTACTTTGGCTTCGGAATTTGTCAAGAGGGAGAGAAGAAACCGTATTTCGAAACGAGGACGGTCGGCAGGTTTTCTTTGTAAAGTGGTAAAAACAGGAAAGAAACAGATCAAAAAAGAGGAATTTCTTTTATTTATTTTGTAAAATAGACTGTAAATCGCTGATTTATCTGTTTATGTATGTCGCGCGGATTATACTCGTAAGAATGAGTATACTTTGATTAATGAACTTATTGATGGAAATAAGTTACCTAACCTATGTACTGTAATCAATGGTTTGGATTTGAAGAAAAGAAAATATGGTTATTATTACGGTTATGGTAAATATGGTAAGTACTATGGTTATGGTAAACGATATGGCTATGGTTACGGATATGGAGAAACTAGCGATAATAAAGAGAAATAGAGTGCTTCAAAGTACTTTTAGAAAAAGTGAGATGAAGAATGTGTAGGTCCCTAACTTCATGCTACACACATGAAGATCCCTACATTTTGTGGTCAGGAAATACACAGCGGTGTATTCCTGATCAACGCCCTCATGTCGGTGTAAATCCGATGTGATTTCTATAATATCAACTGTCTGTGAAGATAGTTGATATTTTTTTTGTAATGCAATGACTGATGGATAATTTTTAGTAGCTTTGTGAAAAATATGATTGATATGGAAGATTTGCAAAGATTATATCCTATCGGGATTCAGACATTCTCGAAGATACGGGAGGGGAATTACCTCTATATTGATAAAACAGCATATGTTTATCGGATGACTCATTCGGCTTCCAGTTATATGTTCTTGAGCCGTCCACGACGTTTTGGGAAATCATTACTTACTTCTACGCTGCATAGCTATTTTTCCGGACGCAAGGACCTGTTTCACGGATTGGCTATGGAGAAACTGGAGAAGGAGTGGACGGAATATCCGGTACTTCACTTCGATATGAGTATGGCGAAACATGTGGATAAAGGAGGATTGGAACGTCTTCTTGATTTTATGCTTGCTGAATATGAACGTACGTTTGCTATTAACACAGTAGAGGGGGATGCCAATCTACGCTTAGTCAATCTTATTAAGCGTGCTTATGAGCAAACAGGTAAGAAGGTGGTTGTGCTTATTGATGAATATGATGCTCCTTTGCTTGATGTAGTACATGAACGGGAAAATCTGGATGTATTGCGTAACATCATGCGTAACTTCTACAGTCCGTTAAAAGCTTGTGATCCTTATTTGCGTTATGTATTTCTGACTGGTATTACTAAATTCTCACAACTAAGTATTTTTAGTGAGTTGAATAATATAAAGAATATTAGTATGGATGAGCCATACGCTGTTATCTGTGGAATTAGTGAAGATGAGATACGTTTGCAAATGAAGGATGATTTGGAAGGATTGGCAAAGAAATTGGGGATAACACCTGAAGAGGCTTTGATGAAATTGAAAGAAAATTATGATGGTTATCATTTCACTTCTCCTTCGCCCGATATATATAATCCTTTCAGTTTGCTAAATGCTTTTGCAGATGGAAAATTTGGATCTTATTGGTTTGGTAGCGGTACGCCTACGTATCTGATAAATATGTTGAAGAAGTTTGGCGTGGAACCTTCCGAAATTGGAAATAATAGGGTTTCGGTCGAGGATTTTGATGCACCAACAGAAAGGATGACAAGTATTATCCCGCTGCTATATCAAAGTGGCTATATCACTATTAAGAATTATGATGAGGAATTAGACTTGTATACATTGAATATTCCTAATAAGGAAGTGAGAATAGGCCTGATGAAAAGTCTTCTTCCACATTATGTCGGTAGTAAAGCTCCGGAAACCACGACAATGGTGGCGTATCTTTCCCGTGATATCCGTAATGGGGATATGGATACTGCATTACGCCGTTTGCAAACGTTCCTGTCCACTATACCGCAATGCGATAATACGAAATATGAAGGACACTATCAGCAGGTCTTTTATATCATATTCAGTTTGTTGGGGTATTATGTGGATGTGGAAGTTCGTACTCCTCGTGGACGGGTAGATATAGTACTTCGTACGAAGACTACATTGTATGTGATGGAACTGAAATTGGATAAAAGTGCGGGTGAAGCGATGGAGCAAATTGATTTGAAGAATTATCCGGAACGCTTTGCTTTATGTGGATTGCCTGTCGTAAAGGTGGCTGTCTGTTTTGATAGCGAACGGTGTACGATTGGGGACTGGGAGATTATAGGATGCTGATTATGTTGTTGATTTATAGTTTATTATATACTTAGGTAAATGAAAATAGCTCCGCAAGGAGCTTTTTTCTTTTCTATCCGGAATAAAAGTTTCACCTTTGCATTGTTGATCAACAAAACGTGAATAAATAAACTTGAATTTAAATCTTTAAAAAAACGTAGTATGAGTGTAATTTACAAAGTCATTACGCGGCCAACAGATCCGCGTGTTCCCAATTCTCCTAAGAGATATTATCCGCATCTGATCACTTTAGGTCAGTCCGTCAACCTGAAATATATTGCACAGAAAATGCAGGATCGTTCTTCGCTGTCTATCGGTGACATCAAGAGTGTAATCCAGAATTTTGTGGAAAAAATGAAGGAGCAGTTGTTGGAAGGTAAGTCTGTGAATATCGAAGGTTTGGGTGTGTTTATGTTGACTGCCCGTTCGAAAGGTGCGGAGTTGGCGAAGGATATTAATGCTAAGAGTGTGGATAGTGTTCGTATCTTTTTCCAAGCTAATAAAGAGTTGCGTGTCACCAAAACTGCTACCCGTGCAGATGAGAAGTTAGATCTGATCAGTCTGGATGAATATCTGAAGAAAATTAGCGTTACTGTATCTCCGGAAGATCCCGAGAAACCGGATGAAGGCGAAGGTGGCGGAGATGAAGGTGGCGGTAGCGGAGAGGCACCGGATCCCGCAGCTTAATGTCTTGTTGATTAATAGCTGACGGTTAGAGTGTTCATTTAGTGTTTAATTAAAAAAGAGAAATGTCTATGAAAAAAACGTGGAGTATTATTTTGAAAGTGATTATTGCTGTTGCCGGTGCGATTGCCGGAGTGGTAGGTGTGCAGGCAGCAACCTTGTAATTGATTATCTTATAAATAGGTATATTTATGAATGAATAACAGGCGGGATTTTTCCCGCCTGTTTGTGTTTAGATATAATAAGAGGGTTGCTTTCTTGAAAAATGCTCTTTTTTGTTTTGTTTCATGCTATTTGTTAGGAGTATCGCTCTATATTTTAACAAAATAGAAATTATAATCAAACTCGTTGGCTGAATAGCGGATTTTATCTACCTTTGCATCTTAATTAAATGCGTCATTTTAAGCGAGAAAAAACATGATTCGAAAAATAATAAAAGCTCTTTGGATATTCTTGGCAGTCATAGTATTGGCTATTGTTATAGTCTTTGTCTCCATTTCAAAGGGTTGGATTGGCTATATGCCTCCTGTAGAGGAACTCGAGAACCCGAGCTATAAATTTGCAACGGAGATTTTTTCTGAAGATGAGAAAGTGCTTGGTACATGGTCTTACAGCAAGGAAAACCGGGTGTACACGGCTTACAAGGATTTGTCACCCAGTATTATCAATGCTCTTATTGCAACGGAAGACGTTCGTTTTGTCGAGCATTCCGGGATTGATGCCAAAGCATTGTTCCGTGCGTTTGTGAAACGTGGTTTGATGTTTCAGAAAAATGCAGGTGGGGGTAGTACCTTGTCACAACAGCTAGCTAAACAGTTGTTTACGGAAAATGTGGCTAGAAATACACTTCAACGTCTTTTCCAAAAACCGATTGAATGGGTGATTGCGGTGAAACTTGAACGTTACTACACCAAAGAGGAAATATTGAGTATGTATCTCAATAAATTTGATTTTCTGAATAATGCTGTTGGTATCAAAACTGCTGCATATACCTATTTTGGCTGTGAACCGAAGGACTTGAAGATTGAAGAAGCAGCTACATTGGTGGGTATGTGTAAGAATCCGTCACTTTACAATCCGGTTCGTTTCAACGAACGTTCCCGTGGCCGTCGTAATGTGGTGCTCGAGCAGATGCGTAAAGCCGGATATATCACAGATGCAGAATGTGATTCATTGCAGGCTCTTCCGTTGAAACTGACTTATAACCGTGTTGACCACAAAGAGGGATTGGCTACTTATTTCCGTGAATATCTCCGCGGCGTCATGACAGCACCGAAACCGGTAAGAAGTGATTATCGTGGTTGGCAAATGCAGAAATTCTACGAAGATTCTATCGCTTGGGAAACTAACCCGTTATATGGCTGGTGTGCGAAAAACAAGAAGAAAGACGGTACAAATTATAACATCTATACAGATGGATTGAAGATTTATACAACTATCAATTCACGTATGCAGCAGTATGCCGAAGATGCTGTAAAAGAGCATTTGGGTGATTATCTGCAACCTGTATTCTTCAAGGAAAAAGAGGGAAGTAAGAATGCCCCGTATGCAAGATCACTACCGGAAAAACGAGTGGAAGAGTTGTTGACGAAAGCAATGAAACAAACGGAACGTTATCGCCTCATGAAAGAGGCGGGAGCTTCGGAACAACAGATTCGTAAGGCGTTCGATACGCCGGAAGAAATGACTGTCTTTTCCTGGAAGGGTGATAAAGATACGATTATGACACCGATGGATTCTATCCGCTACTACAAATCTTTCTTGCGGACGGGATTTATGTCAATGGATCCGGCAAACGGACACGTGAAGGCTTATGTGGGCGGACCGAATTATGTATATTTCCAGTATGATATGGCGATGGTAGGACGTCGTCAGGTAGGTTCTACTATTAAGCCGTATTTATATACATTGGCAATGGAGAACGGATTTTCTCCTTGCGATCAGGCACGCCACGTAGAGCAAACTTTGATTGATGAGAATGGAACTCCCTGGACACCACGTAATGCAAATGATAAGCGTTATGGAGAAATGGTAACTCTGAAATGGGGATTGGCAAACTCCGATAACTGGATTTCTGCATACCTGATGGGTAAGCTGAATCCGTATGATTTGGTACGCTTGATCCATAGTTTCGGTGTACGCAATAAAGCAATTGATCCAGTGGTTTCACTTTGTCTGGGACCTTGTGAAATTTCTGTCGGTGAAATGGTCAGCGCATACACAGCTTTTGCCAATAAAGGAATCCGGGTGGCTCCATTGTTCGTTACCCGCATTGAGGATAGTGATGGCAATGTCATTTCTACTTTTGCACCGCAAATGGAAGAAGTGATAAGCGCGTCGAGCACTTACAAAATGCTGGTTATGCTGCGTGCCGTTATCAACGAGGGAACGGGTGGACGTGTTCGTCGATATGGAATTACCGCTGATATGGGTGGAAAAACAGGAACGACCAATGATAACTCCGATGCCTGGTTTATGGGATTCACTCCTTCACTGGTATCCGGTTGTTGGGTAGGAGGTGACGAACGTGATATTCACTTCGGTAGAATGACCTATGGACAGGGTGCTGCTGCAGCTTTGCCTATCTGGGCGATGTATATGAAGAAAGTGTATGACGATCCGACTTTGGGATATGACCAGCAGGAGAGATTCAAACTCCCTGAAGGGTTTGACCCGTGTGCCGGTTCGGAAACTCCTGATGGCGAAGTGGAAGAAAGAGGACTGGACGATCTTTTCAATTAAAGAAGTGCACAAGTATATTGTTTGCATAGGGAGTAATTACAACAGGAAAGAGAACTTGACTTTTGCCAGGCAGAAGCTGACAGAATCGTTCTCTTCTATATGTTTTGCTCCCGAACTGGAAACTAAACCTTTGTTTTTTAAGAATCCGGCCTTGTTTTCCAACCAAGTGGTTCTGTTCTTTTCCGATAAGGATGAAGAGGTGGTGAGGAAAACGCTGAAAGATATAGAACGGAGGTCCGGACGTCGTCCGGAGGATAAGAAAGAGGAGAAGGTTTGTCTGGATATTGACATGCTTTTATATGATAACAAAATATTAAAACCGGAGGATTGGCAAAGGGGATATATACAACAGTCATTATCTGCTTTCCATTCTTCATTATTTATTAAGTAGATGAAATTTCTTGGAATTATACCTGCCCGTTATGCATCCACTCGTTTTCCTGCGAAACCGTTGGCTATGTTGGGCGGAAAAACAGTCATACAACGCGTATACGAACAAGTGGCAGGCGTTTTGGATGACGCTTATGTAGCTACGGATGATGAACGCATTGAAGCTGCTGTTAAGGCGTTCGGGGGAAAGGTTGTGATGACTTCCGTTCACCACAAAAGTGGTACGGATCGTTGTTATGAAGCCTGTACCAAGATTGGAGGTGATTTTGACGTCGTAGTGAATATACAAGGAGATGAACCTTTTATTCAGCCTTCACAACTGGATGCGGTAAAGGCTTGTTTCGATGATGCAACCACGCAGATTGCTACGTTGGTGAAGCCTTTTACTGCTGATGAACCGTTTGCCGTACTGGAAAACGTGAATTCACCGAAAGTGGTAGTCAACAAGAACTGGAATGCACTTTATTTTAGCCGTTCTATCATTCCTTATCAGCGGAATGCCGAGAAACAGGACTGGTTGAAGGGACATACCTACTACAAGCACATCGGATTGTATGCTTATCGTACAGAGGTGCTGAAAGAGATTACCATGCTTCCACAGTCTTCTTTGGAGTTGGCCGAATCTTTGGAGCAGCTTCGCTGGCTGGAGAACGGATACAAAATAAAGGTAGGTATCAGTGAAGTGGAAACTATTGGAATTGATACCCCGCAAGACTTGGAACGGGCAGAAGAATTTTTGAAGAATAGAATCTAATCTTATGGATCGTACGATACAACCTGAAATACAAACCCTGAAAAATTTTCGTATACTTCCTCCCGTTCGAATGACGTTGCCAAACGGTATTCCGTTGACTGTTATTAATGCGGGTGAACAGGAAGTGGTACGCATAGATGTGCTTTTTGCCGGGGGACGCTGGCAACAGTCGCAGAAACTGCAAGCTCTGTTTACGAACCGGATGCTGCGTGAAGGTACAAAAAAATATACGGCTGCCACCATTGCCGAAAAACTGGATTACTACGGCTCATGGCTCGAATTGTCCAGTTCGTCGGAATATGCATATATCACTGTTTATTCACTGAATAAGTATTTGGCGAAAACATTGGAGGTGGTGGAATCTATGATTAAAGAACCGCTTTTCCCGGAGAAGGAATTGCATACTATCCTTGATACCAATATCCAACAATATCTGGTCAATACTTCCAAAGTTGATTTCCTGGCACACCGCAGTCTGTTGCAGTCGCTTTACGGTGAACAGCATCCATGTGGTAAAATAGTGGTGGAGGAAGATTATCATGCCATCACTCCGGAAGTGCTCCGTGAATTTTATGAACGGTATTATCATTCGGGTAATTGCTCTATCTTTTTGTCCGGTAAGGTGACGGAGGATATTATCAGCCGGGTGACAGATACATTCGGCACTTCTTTCGGCCAGCATCAGCAGCAGGTGTCGAGATTAAGTTTTCCTTTTACTGCTGTTCCCGGAAAGAGAATTTTTACAGAGCGTGAAGACGCCATGCAGAGTGCTGTGAAGATGGGATATACGACCATTACTCGTAATCATCCTGATTATTTGAAACTTCGGGTATTGATGACTTTATTCGGAGGTTATTTCGGCAGTCGGCTGATGTCTAATATTCGTGAAGAGAAGGGATATACTTATGGTATTTCGGCAGGAATCATGTTTTATCCGGATAGCGGACTATTGGCTATCTCGACAGAAACGGATAATGAATATGTGGAACCGTTGATACAGGAAGTGTATCATGAAATAGACCGCCTGCATCAGGAACCTGTGTCGGCGGAAGAACTGACTATCGTGCGCAACTATATGTTGGGAGAAATGTGCCGTAGTTATGAGTCGCCTTTCTCACTTTCGGATGCGTGGATCTTCATAGCTACTTCCGGTCTGGATGATGACTACTTTTCACGTTCTCTGCTGGCTGTGAATGAGGTTACTCCGATGGAAATACAAGATTTGGCACAGCGCTATTTGTGCAAAGAGACATTAAAAGAGGTCATTGCAGGTAAAAAGTTGTCATAAATTGCTTTCCGAAAGTGGGCTGTTTGGGATAGAAATTGTATCTTTGTCCAAATTGTAATTCTAAAATGAGTAACGACTAAAACCAATGAGGAAATATCTATATACTACACTTTTATTGGCTCTTCTTGCACAAGAGGGAGTGATGGCACAAGAAAATGAAGGAAAAAAAGGCGGATTTTTCGGAAAAATTAAAGATACATTCTCCACTGAAATAAAGATTGGCAACTATACTTTTAAGGATGGCAGTGTCTATACAGGAGAAATGAAAGGACGAAAACCGAATGGAAAAGGAAAAACAGTCTTTAAAAACGGTGATGTCTTTGAAGGTGAATATGTGAAGGGGAAACGTGAAGGATATGGAATTTATATGTTTCCTGACGGAGAAAAGTACGAAGGACAGTGGTTCCAGGATCAGCAGCATGGAAAAGGTATCTATTATTTTATGAATAACAACCGTTACGACGGTATGTGGTATCAGGATTATCAGCATGGTGAAGGAACAATGTATTATCATAACGGTGATTTGTATGTAGGTAAATGGGTGAATGATAAACGTGAAGGCGAAGGTACATACACTTGGGCGAATGGAGCCAAATATACCGGTCATTGGAAAAATGATAAGAAGAACGGCAAAGGTATCATGAACTGGGACGATGGCTGTAAGTATGAAGGAGATTGGAAAGATGATGTCCGTCACGGAAAAGGGGTATTTGAATATACCAATGGAGATAAATACGATGGTGACTGGGCGGATGATATTCAACACGGAAGAGGTACTTACTACTTTCACACGGGCGATCGTTATGAAGGTTCTTATCTCTTAGGTGAACGCACCGGTGAAGGAGTTTATTATCATGCTAACGGCGACAAGTATGTAGGTAATTTCAAAAATGGCATGCAAGACGGAAAGGGTACTTTTACCTGGGCGAATGGTGCTGTGTACGAAGGAAGCTGGAAAAACAATAAACGTGATGGCAGAGGAGTCTATAAATGGAGCAATGGCGATGTTTATGACGGTGATTGGAAAGACAACCGTCCCAATGGACAGGGTACTCTGAAAACCGTTGCTGGGATGCAATATAAAGGTGGCTTTGTTGACGGATTGGAAGATGGACAGGGCGTACAAATTGATAAAGATGGTAATCGCTTTGACGGATTTTTCAAACAAGGAAAGAAAAATGGTCCTTTTGTGGAAACAGATAAAGATGGGAAGGTGATTAAAAAAGGAACCTATAAATTCGGAAGACTTCAATAGATGATAAATGGTAGTGGGCTGCGCATTGCGTGGCCTATTTTTTTGCATATATGTACCAGGTGATGGAATAATGATAATTGGTATGGACAAAGAAAAATGGATAATAACCCAAAGCGGTCATTATCCATTTTATAATTTCCTGTTGAAAGTAACTTCAACTATCATTTATCACTTGTCATCTGTTAAATGATGTATTGTGAACTGATAGATTCGTTATTCATCACTCGTTTGATTGTTTCAGCAAACATATCGGCAATACTCAACTGTTTTACTTTCGGGCATTTCTTTGCGTAAGGGATGCTGTCGGTAAATACCATTTCTGTCAGACCGGACTCTTGTACACGGAAAGAAGCCGGATCAGACATTACGCAGTGGCTGGCGATGGCACGTACTGATTTGGCACCGGCATCCAGCATAATGTTGGCTGCTTTGGTGATTGTTCCTGCTGTGTCAACTATATCGTCGATCAGTACGACGTTTTTACCTTCTACGTCACCGATGATTTGCATAGATGCTACTTCATTGGCTTTTTCGCGTGATTTGTTGCAGAGTACCAATGGTACACCGAGGTATTTGGAGAAAGTACTGGCACGTTTTGAACCTCCTACATCCGGTGTAGCAATAACCAGATTTTCCAGTTGCAATGACTGGATATAAGGAAGGAATACTGCTGATGCGTACAGGTGATCTACCGGGATATTGAAGAATCCCTGAATCTGGTCTGCATGCAAGTCCATCGTAATCAGGCGGTTAAGACCGTTGTGGCACATCTGAACGGCGAAAAGGTGGACAGCTTCGTTGACTGCGGCACCAAGGTCATCGACAAGGACACCGCCGAGGATTACATGAAGACCCTCGACCAGCAGATGAACGGCTGATGAGTCGAAATGCACACCTGATGTGCAAATAAAATCCTTTCTTTTCTCACTTCTATCTTTCTTTTCCTGTCGCTCCAAAGTTCAAAACCGCACCTGATAACGGGTGCGGTTTTTTTGTTAATATTCAACGTTGCTGTCCGGCAGCATATTTAAGGCAACACCGCACAATGAAAGCTGCGGCGCTTTGCGGAAATTTCGTGCCCTGACTTTGTTGCAATTTCACGGTAATACGTCAAGTATTGCCGCAAAACCGCGCCTCGTCAGTACGCAAAATTTACTCGCAAATCGCTCTTGTCCAATTATGCAGTATTGCCTTAATGAAATCAGCTGGCGTCTGGGGGACGTGCCGCGCATCGTTGTTCCGGCATGAGATAACAGCAAAGAAAAAAGCTCGTTGAAAGCCTTCCTCTTTGTCCGATAGAGATCCACTTGTCATACGTCAAGCTGCGGTTTCCGATTTAACTGTTCCAGAACAAGCTCCATGCTGCGCTGCCAGAGCTTGGCACTGGGAATATGAACCGGCTTCCGTTCTTTCTCAACAGCCCTGAACAGCGGCAGAAGCAGCTTTCTCGCATAGGCTTTTCTATCGCTGCTTGCGTACATATCCTTGATGGTTTTTCCTGTCAGCGTCTTGCTGAGTCGTTCTACGATAATCGTTATCTCCTTCTGCGTCACCAGATGTTCTTCGGTCAGCACAAGCAGCTCCCGCTCGATGATGCGGCACATAGCCTCTGCATCGTCCTCGATGAAATGATCCAGCACGGCGGATGAGGCTTTCCCGGCCAACGTACCGCCGCCGAACGCGCCGGCAAGGCCGCCAATCACGCCGCCGATTGCAGTGCCGATGAGCGGAACTGCGGAGCCGATTGCCGCGCCGGCTGCTGCGCCGCCAACCCATCCCGCTGTACCTCCGGCAACCGAGGACGCCGTATTCGCCACGTTTTTGAAGAGCTGTTTTCCCGAGATGCGCCCGCGAAAAATATTGACTACATCGCCGGCCGATAAGATAACAACCGACGCCGAACCGGTAATAATATTGCCGCGCAGCAGCTTGGATGCACTTTTCATCGCAGCCGCCCCGTAAATGTTTTTACCCTGTCGGAACGCATTGACCAGCAGAGCAGAGGTCTTTGGTCCCATAACGCGAACGACTGCCTCGCTGCCGCCAACCAGCAGACTGTTGAGTCCGGCCTTGGAAAGCTGTCCGGCAAACACCGCCGTTACAAACGAAATGCCGCCGACCTTCAGTCCGCTGTATGCCGCCTGCTTCAATGCAACCTCCGGTACATCACCGTTCCAGACGGATGCTGCAAAAGTCAGGACCGCAGTAACGCCAAACGCGGACGAGGCGATAATCATGCCGTTCGCCGCATCATATGTCAGCGACTCCACCGTCCCGGCTTTTGCGATATTCTTAGCCTGCTCATAGGTAAAGTGCCCCTTGCGGACAATCTGCTTTGCCTCGTTCGGGTCGCTCACTCCCGGCACTTCCCCGCGGCGGATACGTTCCTGCATCGCCTGCACAGCCGCTTCGTATTTATCGCTCGGCACCTCGATCTGCATCGGTTTGCCGTCAGACCCCATATAACGAAATTTACCGTCTTCAAAGCACTCAGATATGCACTTGCCGCCGGTCTTGCAGTATTTCGACTGTATCTCTACGCCGTCAACCAGACGATCCGCGCCATTTTTTGCGTTATCGTCTCCAAGAATACGCGCATCGTGTCCGGTATATTTATCATACAGCGTATTCGCCCGTTCGGCGGCAAAGCCATGTCCGCGAGCCGCGTGAAACTTTTCTTCGCCATAGGCTGTTGCGCCGGAACTGACGTTGCCGTATACCGTTCCCGCCGTTTCTGCGCCGCGTTTTTTCTTCTCAAAGAGCATTTTCGGATTTGCGTCTTCTTTCATTGCTTCAGCGCCACCTTACAAATCTGTTAAAGCTGTTTCAGCTGCGCGCGAATTTGCTTTACCGTCTGCTGATACTTTCTCACAATTCTCTGACACGTTTCGAACTGCTCGGGTTCATCCTCCAGATCAGGCAGGTACAGCTCCAGTCCCTGCTGGCATTTTGTCGTGGCCCTCTCCATTTCCTTCGGATGCTCCTCGTCCGCTAACAGCTCGTCGATTGCCTGTTCATAGTCACCGTCAGAGTCTTCCATCAAGTTCAGCAATGCCTTTGCCTCTTCGATAAATGTATCAAGCTCATCTTCTTCACATTCTATCACATCGCCGGTCTGGAGTAAAATCTCCTTCACATATTCTTTTGCTGCATCGAGATCTATTGTCTCCTCATCGTCTTCGCTCTGCTCCGGAAGTAGTGGCTGCGAGCATTCTTCCGGTTCATCATCATTCTCTGGTACTGCGCTGTCCGATTGCGTATATTCATCAAATGCCCGCTGTAAATCATCTATTGTCTGCTGCAAATCATCTACTGTCTGCTGTACGCTGTCTGCCAGATCCTTACATTCGATCATATAGAGCTCACCTAACATCTCGTTAAATGCATTAACGTTGTAAGATGGCAGAGATGCATATGTCAGACATGACCCATATTGGTGCAGTCCTTTGTTGTCATTGGTATAAAACCCTTCCTCCGTGAAAAGGAATCCCCTCTTGCCGCTTCCGAAGATTGTTTCATCAGTTAAACCTAATACATCCCAACTATCGACATAACCTGCATATGACATACAGGCATTGTTAATTAACTCAATCGGGATGTTACCGTATGTATAGCACTTGTTTACCGAACTACAGCGCGGCAAATAATCTTCTATGGTCTCAATCATCTTTTCTCTTTTATCCATGACTGGTCTCCTCTCGGCTGCATCAAAGCTGCTTCAGCTGCGCGCGAATTTGCTTTACCGTCTGCTGATACTTTCTCACAATTCTCTGACACGTTTCAAACTGTTCGGGTTCATCCTCCAGATCAGGCAGGTACAGCTCCAGTCCCTGCTGGCATTTTGTCGTGGCCTTCTGCATCTGCTTCGGATGCTCCTCGTCCGCCAGCAGTTCGTCGATTGCCTGTTCATAGTCTCCGTCGGAGTCTTCCATTAAGTTCAGCAATGCCTTTGCCTCTTCGATAAATGTATCAAGCTCATCTTCGTCACATTCTATCACATCGCCGGTCTGGAGTAAAATCTCCTTCACATATTCTTTCGCGTCATCAAGATCTATTGTCTCCTCATCGTCTTCGCTCTCCTCCAGAAGCAGTGGTTCCGAGCTTTCTATGACATTATTCGAGGCCGTTGTATTATTTGAAGCATTTTCCGTATTCCACTCATCGAGAAAGCTTGTCGCCAGATCAAGCAGTCCGCCGGCGATATCCCAGCCAGAAGGCGCGGTTTCGATTTCATACAGTTCTGTCAGCATTTCGTTGAACAGCGTAAGATTATACGACGAGGGAAGCGAACGATAAGTCGTTCCGCTATCATACCGGTAGAGCGAGTTGGCATCACTGGAATAAAAACCATCCACTGTGAACAAAAATCCCTTTTTACCGCTGCCGAACAATGTTTCATCAATGAGCCCGAACACATCCTCACCTTTCACATGACCGGCATAAGACGCGCAGGCATTCTGAAACTGCTCCTTCGGGATATGACCATATACGTAACATGGATAAACCGAATTGCACTTCGGTAAATATTCCTGGATAATGGCGATTTTCTTTTCTCGTTTGCCCATCGTTTCCCACTCCATTCTGCATGAGCATTCAGCATAATTACAGCTTCGATTACCGAAATCTGTATATCTGCATTATACACCCAAAGTTCTATCATTTCTACTCTAAAAGTTTATTCTTCATCAGAACTATCCGGGGTACACTAAATGAAAAGAACTGACGGAGGGGCAGAATGGACTGGGTAGCAATAGGCGGACGCATCCGCAGGCAGCGTGAATATTTAGGACTGACGCGCGAGCAGCTCGCCGAAAAACTGGATATTACGCCGAAGTTCTGTTCCGACATCGAACTCGGCGTCAAAGGCATGTCCGTGCCGACGCTGTGCCGCATTTCGATGACACTCAGCCTGTCCACCGATTACATTCTGTTCGGCAAACAGGAGAAAAAGGAAAAGCTGTCGGTGTTCAAGGCGCTCTCCCCTATGGTCGAAAGCGTCGCGCCCAGCCAGCTTCCGTATCTGGAAAGCGTGCTGAAAGCCGTCATCAGCGCGATGAACCATAAGGACGATAAGTAAAAACCGGAGCGCACAGCCTGATGATTTGGCCCGTGCGCTCCGGTTTTTTTATGGAGTTTTTTACGCGCGGATGCGCATTTCGCGAAGGCGCTGCTTCAATTCGGGCGGAATGCGATAGCTTTCCACGGCCTTCTGAATGGCCTTGTTGTGCGTCCAGACGTCGAGCCGCCGCTCGGTGAGATACGGCAGCGTATCGTCCGGCTGCTTGGCGAGCGCCGTGGCGAAATACCACGCACGCATCATGTTCAGGTAATACTCCTCGCTCTGCACATCCGCCACCCACGCGAGGTATTCCGGCCGGAAATCCGCATCGAGGTAATGCCACATCAGCATCCCGATTGCGTAGCGCACGGTGTAGAGTTTTTCCGATAAGAGCCACCGGCGGACGGGCGTCAGCAGCTCGTCCTTATGCTTCGCGAAAACCTTGGGCGAAAAGCAGTCGCAGGTCGCCCAGTTGTCGATGTACGGCAGGAACCGTTCGGTTTCCGCGAGCGCTGCGTCGTAGTCGCGGATTTTCTCCACGAGGAACGCATGGAGGTTGTTCTCCTCGTAGTATGCGTGCGGCAGAACGCGCAGGAAGTCCGCCGCCTCGGCGGTGCCCGCAAGCTCCTTTGCGAGGTTCCGCAGCAGCGGCGTGCGCACGCCGATTACGGTTTCGGGCGCGACGGTCGGCATTAGCTTGCTCTGAAACGCCCGGTATTTCGTGTCCTGCAAGGCGAAAAGCCGTTCTAAAACCGCCCTCTGCGCCCTGTTTTCGCTCATTCCCATCAAGGAACGCCCCCTTTTCCATAAAGGAACAGCCGCACATAGGTACGGCTGCTCTCAGAAAGATGTTTATTTTTTACTTAACATTCTCGCAAAAACGCATGAGGATTGCGGCAACTTCCGCACGGGTTGCGTTGTTCTGCGGATTGAGCTTGCCGTTCGCGCCGTTGATGATACCTGCGCCGCACGCCCACTGCATCGCAGGAACAGCGTACTCGGAAACGGTGGTCGCGTCCGCGTAGGAGAGGATGTTGGTGTCCTCGCCAACGGAAACGTCCTTGCCGCTTGCCTTGGCGTAGCGGTACAGCATCGTAACGAGCTGCTCACGGGTGATGTTAGCGTTCGGGGCAGTGCCGTCCGATACACCGTTCGCCTTCGCCCACTCCATGCCCTTCTGGTACCACGGGTTGCTGCCGGTGGTGTCCTCGCCTGCGTAACGGGCGATAACGGTCATGAGCATTGCGCGGGTGGTGGTGGAGTCCGGCTCGAAGCGCGTTGCGTCCGTGCCGTTCATCAGGCCGTTGTCAACAACGTAATCGACCGAATTTTCGTACCATGCACCCTTTACTACATCGTCGAAGGACTTCTTGACCTTCATATCGAACGAGTAGGTCGGCAGCTTGTTCTCCTTGAGAACGGTCGGCATGAATACTTCCTTGTCGCTGCCGTGCTCCTTGATGAACGCGCGCAGCTCGCTCAGAATGGACTTCGCGTAGCCGAATGCTTCCTCGGAAACTGCCTTGCCGAGCTCGGTTGCCTTGGCTTCCGCCTTGGCCGGGCTTTCCTTGTAGAGCTTTACCATCTCGGTATCAACAGCAGCCTGCTGACGGATCAGCTCCTTCTGGTAGTTCTCCCAGAACTTCTTGACGTTCACGCCGTAGCGGTCACGATCGTTGTCGCACAGGTCGTTGATTGCCGCGAATACCCAGTAAGCGGAGGTATCAGCCGGGAAATCCTTGTTGTCGAGCACCTGCGTGATTTCGGGAACTTCCTTCTTGTTGACATAATACTCGTTCTTGAAGATGTCCGAGGTATCGGTCAGCAGATTGGAGTAATACGGCAGATAAACCGAGAACTCCGCGCGGGACATGGTCTGCCACTGAACAGTCGCAAGCGCATCCGGCATATTGTCACGGATTTCGAATACGTGGCACTCAGCCTGACGCTCGTTGCCGATTGCATAGTTGTCCTTGGTGTTGGCGTCGTACTTCGTGCCCTCGCCGCGGTAAGCCAGCAGACGCAGCGCGTCGTAGGTGTCGAGCTTGCGGTCGGCATCGAACAACATGTTGAACGGGCCGACCGGTGCGGTGTCCGCGTTTGCGCGGTAGATGTCAACGTTGTTCGAGAGCGCCTTGTTCAGGTAGTTGACGCCCTGCCAGTAGCGGACGTACTGACCGTCGCCGAAGTCCTCAGCGCCGTAGGTTTTCTGAATGTCGATCTTGGTGATTTTCTGGCCTGCCGATACGCCGGTTGCCGGAACCTGAGAGGAAACGAGGAAGCTCTTTTCCTGCGGAAGCGCAATCAGGTTCTTGGACGCAATGACGTTCTCGGTGTCGGCGGTGTCGATTTCGTTCATGATGACCATGTTCGGGTTGACCGAAACCTTGTCCTTCGGCATCTTGACCGCAACGTACTGATAGCCGGAGAGGATTTCGAAGTCCCATACCTCGTCTGCGTCGCTGATGGTCAGCGAGTTGCACTCGCCGGCGCCGTGCTTGTCAAGGATTTTTGCGAGCTTTTCCACGCCGTCGCGTGCGGAGTCCGCCTGCATCAGGATAACCGAGTTGAGTGAAATCTCGCACAGACCGCTGTCTTCGTTCAGCGAGTCGGCTGCTTCCGCCGCCTTGTTGTAGTCGGTAGAAACCGTAGCGCTGACCGCAACGCCCTTTTCGTTCATGCCGACCTCGCCGTACGCGATTTCGATGATGTTGCCGTTCGCGTCGGTCATGGTTTCGCCGCGGTTGACCGAGTCGCGCATGACGGTGTAGCGGTAGGTGTGCGCCGGATACGGCATGGAGAAGCCGTAGCTGTCCTCGAACATGGCGCCTGCCGCATGGTCGGCCGCCGGAATGACCTCAAACACCTTGTCGTACAGCTTGCCGATGTCCTCGGAGCGGCCGACATAGGTCGAGCCGGTTACGGTTTCGTCGGAACCGATGTACAGGCCGCAGCACGCGCCTGCGCTGACCACGCTGCCTGCGGCGACGGCTGCGGAAAGCAGCAGTGCGCTCAGACGTTTTCCAAACTTAGGATTCACGTTTATTCCTCTTTTCGTTGTTTTGTGCCCCTTTTGCACGAGCAATTACCATAATAGCACTTTCTCCGGCGGATTACAAGGAAGATTATGCAGAATCATTCATGTCTTTGCATAATTCCGCGCAAAAAAAGAACAGCCGCACGGTGAGGTGCAGCTGCTCTTGGGGTCGAAATATGGGGTTTTACTTGATGTTCTCGCAGTAACGCATGAGGATTGCGGCAACTTCCGCACGGGTTGCGTTATTCTGCGGGTTCAGCTTGCCGTTCGCGCCGTTTACGATACCTGCGCCGCACGCCCACTGCATTGCAGGAACAGCGTACTCGGAAACGGTCGTGGCGTCGGTGTAAGAGAGGATGTTAGTGTCCTTGCCAACGGAAACGTCCTTGCCGGTCGATTTCGCGTAGCGGTACAGCATGGTAACAAGCTGCTCACGGGTGATGTTGGCGTTCGGGTTCGTACCGTCGGAAACGCCGTTGGCCTTCGCCCACTCCATGCCCTTCTGGTACCACGGGTTGCTGCCGGTGGTGTCCTGACCTGCGTAACGGGCGATAACGGTCATGAGCATTGCGCGGGTGGTGGAGTCCGCCGGGGAGAACTTGCCGGTGCCGGTGCCGTTCATCATGCCCTTGTCGGAAACGTACTTAACTGCATCCGCGAACCAGTCAGACGAAGAAACATCGGAGAAGGTCTTAGTGCTCGGCTGCTCGGTGGTTTCGTCGGCCTTGACGTAGGTTACGCCGACCGTTACCTGAGAAGCAGGCATCGTGAAGGTGTAAACCGTGTCGCTCGTCTTGGTGGTGGAAACGGTCTTGCCGGAAGCGTCCGTAACAGTCAGCTTATCGAGCTTATAGCCCTTGTTCGGGGACAGGGTAATCTTGACCTTGTCGCCCTTCGCCGGGGAGGACGGAGAAACGTTTAAGCCGCCGTTCGCGACAGAGGAAGTCGTAACCTTGTAGGTGGTCTTGGAGGACGAGCCGCCGGAGGAAGAACCGCCGGAGGACGAAGAAGTAGAGGCAAATACCGGAGTAGCGGTATAAACCTTATACCGGTTATCCAGCTTGTTAAGCAGTTCTTCGGTCATTACGGTGTAAGTACCGCTGATGGTCTCATCGTCAGACTTGAAAGACCAACCGGTGAACTTGTAGCCGCTCGGAGCTTCGGTAGTCGGCAGAGTTTCGTTGACCCTGATAGCATCGTACTCAGTCTGCTGGTCGATGTTCTTACCGTCCTTATCGGTGAACTGAATCTTTGCAGAACGGTTGTCGAACTTGATGGTGAACGTGCTGAAACCCTTATCGTTGGTGAAAGTAACCGTATTGTCGGTTGCGCTATAGGTTGCACGATGGTAGCAGATAAACTGACCGTTCTTCTCGTGCTTTACAACGATTTTATCGCCGTCCTGAGCCGGGAAATCATTCGGCATCGGGATAGTAATAGTAACCGGAGTATTAACCTCTACGGGAGTTTCGCCAACCTGAACCGCGTTTTTACCATTGCCCTCAGTCTTGATGTCAGCAGCATTCGTTGCGGTCGAAGCAATCTTCTTTACCTTCGGAACAATGTCAAGGGTAAGAGCAATCGGAGCATTCTCGTTGTCTGCAAACAGATCAATATCCGAAACAGTGATGTCCAGATACGGCTGTACATACAGAGAAACCTTTTTTCCAGACAGGTTAACACCTGCATCATTCAGCTTTTCAGTAGCTTTCGTAACATCGTCTTGAGTA
>ENA-ORCP01001432-ORCP01001432.1-human-gut-metagenome-genome-assembly--contig:-NODE-1432-length-20361-cov-4.891096_pt1 | contig 20361 bp, 18 predicted proteins | sample MGYA00242990_ERZ507991 | MGnify/ENA primary metagenome ERZ507991 (study PRJEB26167, sample SAMN06115496) | human gut metagenome | host: Homo sapiens | place: China:Henan | collected 2015-05-07... | reverse complement strand
CCGGCTGCTTTGTGTGCGGCGGTTATCGTGACGGTGGCGGCAGTCCTTTTTGGTGTTCTTTCAAATGATATGACACTGGAAGAATCACGAGAAGAAAAGTTGAATACAATATGAGGGATATATTACTGCAAAGTCAGTTACAGATATCTATTATCTGACACATCGTTTAACACATAGCGACGCAGAAACACGAAAGATTTTGGGCAAACTTTTTACGTTGTTTCATTTGTTGGATACTACTTCTTTAGACTGCCGGAAAGCAATATCTTCTGAAATTGGCGATTATGAAGATGCTATTATGGTGGAAACAGCAATTCGTACAGAAATGGATTGTATAGTGACGAGAAGTGTTAAAGACTATGCGAAATCTTCTATTAAGGTGTATGAGCCTTCTGCATTAATAAAGTTATTAGAGGAAGAAAACGAAGCTGAATAAAGATATGAAAGGAATAATTAGGAGAACAGCAAGTAAGCTGACACGGATTGTTCTTTTTTTTGATTATGAACGTAAAGAACTTTTTTTGTGTAGTATGGGAGCAGTATTTGTTGAAGTCTGATAGTAATTAAAAGGATAATAATTCTAATCTTTGCCCTCCTATTGATAATAGGAGGGCGGGGGTGTGCTAAAATGAAAAGTGTCAATCAACACTTGGTACAAACGGATGGAATGTTTTTCTTGTACGGAAGGAAAGCTACTGATATAATGGAAATGTGGATGCCATATGCCGAAAAGCTTGGAAAAGAATACAGATTTCTGATTTATGAATATTCGTTCTATACTACCAAAGCGGACGAACAGATCGATTTTGCTGCAAAATTATTGAATGTATTGTCTATTGAAAAGGTGAATCTGAAGAGGATCAGAAATATTGCAGAGGATTCTATGAAGTAGTGGCTTCTGACCTAAACTATAAGCAGCGGTTTATTCATAGTTCAGTCAGAGTACTATATTGATTTGATAGAAAAATTTTTAAAGAAAAACGTAAGTTGACAGACGAATTGATTACAGATGCAAAGGAAATATGAAACTATGGAAAACGAGGTAGTGGATATGGAAAAAGATCCATTTAAGGAATATTTAAGAGAATCTGAACCGGATAAAGCGCATAAGGGTTATGCTTGGAGTACAGCAATCGGACTTCAGGCGGTGGACGGACTCAAACCATCTAAATATCTGATTGATACTGCCATTCAGAATATTGAAGGCAAAATAACAATGAAAGAAGCGCAGAACCTTATTGACAGTTACTATGAAGAAAGACCAGTGCATTTATCAGACGATGAGCGTACCGAAGAAGCGGATAAGGTTTCTTTACGTATTGCAGAAATCCTTTCAGAAACTGCGTTTTCATTTTCGCCAAATGAGTATATCGCTATCCACCGCAAACTCTTTCAGGGGATTTACAACCATGCTGGAAAGATTAAAGATTATAACATCACAAAGAAAGAATGCGTCCTTGATGGGGCAAATCGTTCCAACTTATATATTTATTGTTTGCTTCACAGTAATCTGCATAAGCTGCTGCAAGCTGCCAACTATATTCTTTTGTCTTTTGACTCAATTCCTCGTTGATGGCGGACAAATTCTTTTCCATCTCTTTCAAGTCCTGTGCCGATGCCGTTTGCATACTCCCCCATCCGGAGAGAAACAAACAAAAAATACTCCATAAAACCGTTTTCATAATAAAATGATTTAAATTTCCTCCAAAGTTATTATTTCTCTACAGAATTCCAAACACTATTACAGATTTGCGATATATTTCCATAATGGAGCAGCATTCAGCGCTTGCATAATTTCGTTCTTATCGAGCAGGCTTCTCACTTCTTCCAATGTGAGCAGATGTACAGTGATATCTTCAGTAGCTTCCAGATGCTGATGGTCTATCAGTTCCACGTCTGTGGCAAGAAAACAGTAAGTCAGATTGGTATGAGTGCTCGGATTAGCGGAAATCACCATATACTCTTGCCAGTTTCCTTTTCCGTAGCCCGTTTCTTCCCACAATTCACGCTGGGCGGACACCAACGGCGAAGCATCTTCCTTCTCGCAAACACCGGCACACAGTTCATAACAAGTTCGTTCGATTCCCGGACGGTACTGGCGGACAAAAACGAATTTACCATCTTTGGTAATAGCAATGGTATTTACCCAGTCGGGATACTCAAGGATATAATATTCGGGGATATGGTTACCATTGGGAAGTAGCATATCTTCGCAGCGCACAGTCAGCCATGGACGGCGAAATAGATATTTGCTACTCACCGTTTTCCAGGCTTTATTCTTTTCTTCCATAAGGTCTAATTTTTCTTCCGGCAAAAATACGAATTTCCCCCGGATTATCCTACCTTTCGGTTGCTTGTTTTCATTCGTCTGCGTCGATGCAAGTGATCTCTATCTCATGTATCTGCTGCAGGTATTTTTTGGTAGAACTTACCAAAGAACTTCCCATGTAGAATAAAAACATCAGGCTGATAATAACCATCAATGCACCAATCATAGCAAAACGACTGCGCTGTTCAAAAATACTGCTATTCATAACTCTGCCTCCTCTTATTTTTTGTCCACTACAAAGATAACACGCGAAGGCTACAAAAAAGTGACAAGAATGTTTCAAAAAACTTAAATATTGAAATTCTGTTCGTATCTTTGCACCAACTAACTAACAACCTTTTTATTACAATATGGCATTTACGAATAATATTATGATTGTCCGGCATAAATTGCTGGCGGACCTTGTTAGACTCTGGAAAAACGACGAATTAGTGGAAAAGATAGACCGGCTTCCGATTGAGTTGAGTCCACGAAAATCGAAACCCCTAGGACGGTGTTGCGTACATAAAGAACGCGCAGTGTGGAGATACAAGACTTTTCCACTGATGGGACTGGATATGACTGACGAACACGACGAAGTTACCCCGCTTTCCGAATATGCACGATTGGCATTGAGCCGCCCCGAACCGGAGAAGGAAAATATCATGTGCGTCATCGACGAGGCCTGTTCTTCCTGCGTACAGATTAATTATGAAATAACCAACCTTTGTCGCGGATGTGTGGCACGTAGCTGCTACATGAACTGCCCGAAGGATGCAATACGTTTCAAGAAAAACGGCCAGGCAATGATTGACCATGATGCGTGTGTCAGTTGTGGTATTTGTCACAAAAGTTGTCCTTACCACGCTATTGTATACATTCCCGTGCCTTGTGAAGAATCTTGTCCGGTAAAGGCTATTAGCAAAGATGAACACGGCATAGAGCACATTGATGAAAGCAAATGTATCTATTGCGGAAAATGCATGAATGCTTGTCCGTTCGGTGCTATCTTCGAAATCTCGCAAACATTCGATGTATTGCAACGGATCAAGAAAGGAGAAAAGATGGTTGCCATCATTGCTCCGTCTATTTTGGGACAGTTTAAGACTTCTATCGGACAAGTGTACGGTGCTTTCAAGGAAATAGGATTTGCCGATGTGATCGAAGTGGCCGAAGGTGCCATGTCAACCACTAGCAATGAAGCCCACGAATTATTGGAAAAGCTGGAAGAGGGACAGAAGTTTATGACTACTTCCTGTTGTCCTTCTTATATCGAATTGGTAGAGAAACATATTCCGGATATGAAACCTTATGTTTCTACCACCGGATCACCGATGTACTACGCCGCACGGATTGCCAAAGAGAAGCATCCGGATGCTAAGATTGTATTTGTCGGTCCTTGTGTGGCAAAACGAAAAGAAGTACGCCGCGATGAAGCTGTGGATTATATCCTGACGTTCGAAGAAATCGGTTCGATTCTCGACGGGTTGGGTATTCAGCTGGAACAAATGCAGGAGTTCTCCGTATTGCATACTTCCGTTCGCGAAGCACACGGATTTGCACAGGCAGGTGGTGTGATGGGAGCTGTCAAAGCTTATTTGAAAGAAGAAGCGGAGAAAATCAATGCGATACAAGTGTCGGACATCAATAAAAAGAATATCGCTCTGTTGCGTGCCTGCGCCAAGACAGGAAAGGCTGCCGGACAATTTATTGAAGTGATGGCATGCGAAGGAGGATGTATCACCGGACCGAGTACGCATAACGACATTGTTTCGGGACGTCGCCAACTGGCACAAGAGCTGCTCAAACGGAAAGAGAGCTATGAAACAATGGATCGATAAACTACGACAGGAAAGAACACTGACACCGGAAGAGTTCCGGCAACTGTTGACCGGATGTGACGCAGAAATTCTGCGTTACATCAATAAACAGGCGCAGGAAGTCGCACTCCTCCACTTCGGAAATAAGATTTATATCCGCGGACTGATTGAAATCAGTAACTGCTGCCGGAACAACTGTTATTACTGTGGTATCCGAAAAGGGAATCCGAATATCGAACGTTACCGGTTAAGCCGGGAGAGTATACTGAACTGTTGCAAACAGGGTTATGAACTGGGATTCCGCACCTTTGTATTACAAGGAGGAGAAGATCCTGCACTAACAGACGATCAGATAGAAATGACTGTTGCCCGTATCAGACAGGAGTATCCGGATTGTGCTATTACACTGTCGCTCGGTGAAAAATCACGTGAGGCATACGAACGTTTCTTCCGTGCCGGAGCCAACCGTTATCTGTTACGTCACGAAACTTATAATGAGCCGCATTACCGGCAACTGCATCCGGCGGAAATGTCCGGCAAACAACGTCTGCAATGTTTAGCAGATTTGAAAGAGATCGGTTATCAGACAGGAACTGGAATTATGGTCGGCAGTCCGGGACAAACAGTAGAGCATATTATTGAGGATCTATTGTTTATAGAAAAGCTCCGCCCGGAAATGATTGGCATCGGACCTTTCCTGCCGCATCATGACACACCTTTTGCGGGACATCCCAACGGAACGGTGGAACAGACCATTCTTCTATTATCCATCTTCCGCCTGATGCATCCGGCCGCATTGATTCCGGCAACAACAGCTCTTGCCACTCTCATTCCTGATGGCAGGGAACGAGGTATTTTAGCAGGTGCGAATGTGGTTATGCCTAACTTGTCTCCTCGGGAGGAACGGAAAAAATATGAATTATATAATGACAAAGCTTCACTCGGAGCGGAATCTGCCGAAGGGCTGGCTGCCTTACAAAAACAGTTGAATGCCATCGGCTACGAGATTTCCACTGAAAGAGGCGACTTTAAGTGCACCACAGACTGCACAGATTCACAAAGATTTATTTCGGATTAAATCTTAATCTGTGATATTTGTGCAACCCGTGGTGAAAAAACAGAGAATATATGATATACCAAAAAGATTCATCAAAAGCAGAAGAGTTTATCCATCATGAAGAGATTCTGGATACACTGGAATACGCGCAGAACAATAAGGATAACCGTGTCCTGATTGAACAACTGATTGAAAAAGCTGCTCTGTGCAAGGGACTAACGCACCGGGAAGCGGCTATTCTGCTGGAATGTAACCAACCTGACCTGATAGAACGTATCTTTCATCTCGCCAAAGAAATCAAACAGAAGTTTTACGGCAACCGTATCGTCATGTTCGCACCGCTTTATTTATCTAATCATTGCGTAAACGGTTGCGTATATTGTCCGTATCATGCCAAAAACAAAACTATTGCACGCAAGAAACTGACACAGGAAGAAATCCGCTGGGAAGTAATTGCTTTGCAGGATATGGGACATAAGCGACTGGCTCTTGAAGCCGGTGAGCATCCGTCACTGAACCCGATAGAATATATTCTGGAATCTATTCAGACGATTTATAGTATCAAGCATAAAAACGGAGCTATCCGCCGGGTAAACGTAAATATCGCAGCCACTACAGTAGAAAATTATCGCCGATTGAAAGAAGCGGGTATCGGCACGTATATCTTATTCCAAGAGACTTATCACAAAGATAACTACGAAGTTCTCCATCCCACCGGACCTAAAAGCAATTACGCTTATCACACCGAAGCGATGGACCGCGCGATGGAAGGAGGAATCGATGATGTAGGCATTGGCGTCCTTTTCGGTTTGAATACTTATCGGTATGATTTTATCGGATTATTAATGCATGCCGAACATTTGGAAGCCAAATTCGGTGTAGGGCCGCATACAATCAGTGTGCCGCGCATCTGTTCGGCAGATGACATCGATGCGGAAGATTTCCCGAACGCTATTTCGGATGAGATATTCAGCAAGATTGTAGCTGTTATCCGAATTGCCGTTCCTTATACAGGAATGATTATTTCTACACGTGAATCGCAAGAATCACGCAAGAAAGTGCTCGAATTGGGTATTTCACAAATCAGTGGCGGTTCGCGTACCAGTGTAGGCGGATATGCTGAAACGGAATTACCCGATCATAATTCTGCCCAATTTGATGTGAGCGACACCCGGACATTAGACGAAGTGGTCAACTGGTTGCTCGAACTCGGATATATCCCCAGCTTCTGTACAGCCTGTTACCGGGAAGGACGAACGGGAGACCGTTTCATGTCATTAGTGAAATCCGGTCAGATAGCAAACTGTTGCGGACCGAATGCCCTGATGACTCTGAAAGAGTATCTGGAAGATTATGCTTCAGAAGATACGCGACAGAAAGGATTGGAACTGATTCTAAAAGAAACGGAACGAATCCCCAATCCCAAAATCAGGGAAATAGCTATCCGGAATCTCAAAGCAATAGCTGCAGGACAAAGAGACTTTAGATTTTAAATAATACGTTTATGAGCTTAACAGATACTCCAAATGCCAACAGACTTCATATCACCCTTTTCGGTAGACGGAATAGCGGTAAATCTTCCCTTATCAATGCATTGACAGGACAGGACACCGCGCTCGTTTCAAATACTCCCGGAACGACTACCGACCTTGTGTCTAAGGCAATGGAGATTCAAGGTATTGGTCCTTGTCTTTTTATAGATACTCCGGGATTCGATGACGAAGGAGAGCTTGGAGAACTGCGTATCAGCCGGACTTTAAAGGCTATTGAGAAAACGGATATTGCATTGTTATTATGTGAAGACACTACCTTTTCTCATGAAAAAGAAATACTGACACTGTTGAAAGAGAAGAATATCCCTGTCATTCCGGTATTGAATAAAATAGATATACGAGAGAATAGCGATCATTTAGCTACATATATCGAGGAACAATGTAAAATACACCCCTTGCTTATCAGTGCCAAAGAAAAGATAGGAATCGAACTGATCCGGCAAGCCATCCTCGAAAAATTACCTTCGGACTTCGGTCAACAAAGTATCACTGGGGAACTTGTTGCAGAGAATGACCTTGTACTTTTAGTAATGCCGCAGGATATCCAAGCTCCCAAAGGCAGACTGATCTTACCGCAAGTGCAGACTATCCGTGAATTGCTGGATAAAAAATGCCTCGTAATGACTTGCACCACTGATAAGTTTTCTGCAACCCTGCAAGCCCTTGCCCGTCCTCCGAAGTTAATCATCACCGATTCACAAGTTTTCAAAGCGATTTATGAACAGAAACCGGCGGAAAGTGAGCTGACTTCTTTCTCGGTGCTTTTCGCAGGTTATAAGGGTGATATTCACTATTATGTAGAAAGTGCAGCTGTCATCGAAAGACTGACGGAATCGTCACGTGTACTGATAGCGGAAGCTTGTACGCACGCTCCCCTTTCAGAAGATATAGGAAGAGTGAAACTTCCTCGTTTGTTACGGAAACGGATTGGAGAGAATCTGCAAATTGATATGGTAGCAGGAACCGACTTTCCACAAGATCTGACTCCTTACTCTTTAGTTATCCATTGCGGAGCATGTATGTTTAACCGTAAATACGTACTTAGTCGCATCGAACGTGCGCGGGAGCAGCACATTCCTATGACGAACTATGGAGTAGCCATCGCTTATCTCAATGGAATACTTAATCAAATAGAATACTAAAAAGGAAGCTATTTAGTTGTATGCTAAAATCAGAGTCATTACATTTATCCGAATCTATTATGCCCCTCTTCATTAATTTACAACACATGAAAAAGAAAGGAATGCTCTTTACCATTTTATTGATAACTTGGGTTGCTTTCCAAGCATGGACACAAGAGAAACTTACGTACTACAAAGCAAAAAATGCTATCGAAGTACGCAAGCCTTTATCATGGACTTGGCTACACGCAAAATCCGATCGATAACCAAAGATTTCAATCCTACCGTCAGCCCTTTGCAATGAAACCGCGAAGACAGTTGTATTTACTTCAACACTGACGACAGCGACAACAAGAAAATCTACTGTCATTCTCCCCAAAACGGTAATTTCGAAAAGTTGAACCTCGAAACAGATGTTGTCGGCAATTTCACATTGCCTGAATAAAATCCGGCTATTGCCGCCTATATTGGTCAATCGGATAGCACTTCGGGAATTGCCTACCTCTACAATATGAAAAAAAACTTCCCGCCTGCTTGCCGACGCGATGAAACCGATTCTTGACAAAATAGAATTAGGTAAAACAGCCCCTTGGAACTTTACGGCTTCGGACGGAACAGTTATCACCGGAAAGATGTGTCTCTCACCCGACTTCGACCCCAACAAGAAGTATCCGCTAATCGTTTACTACTACGGCGGTACGACTCCTACAACACGCGGTATCGGCATCCCATACTGCGCCCAACTGTTCGCATCACGTGATTACGTAGTATATGTCATCCAGCCCAGCGGCACTATCGCCTTCGGTCAGGAGTTTTCCGCACACCACGTCAATGCTTGGAGAAAACGGACTACGAATGATATTATAGAAGGAACGAAACTGTTCTGCAAAGCACACTCGTTTGTGAATACGAAACAAATTGGATGTATCGGTGCTTCTTACGGTGGATTCATGACTCAATACTTGCAGACTCAAAACGATATTTTCGCTGCCGCCGTATCTCATGCGAGTATCAGTGATGTAACCAGTTATTGTGAAGAAGGTTACTGGGGATATTCATACAACGCGATTGCGGCTGCTGACAGCTATTTCTGGAAGAATCCGAAACTGTTCACCAAACAAGGTTCCCTGTTCAATATTGACAAAATTAACACTCCGTTACTATTGCTACATGGCACAGTGGATACGTATGTCCCTATCGGAGAAAGTATCCAACTTTTCAATGCGCTGAAGATATAAGGCAAGACCGTAGAGTTTATTACCGTGAATGGCGAAAACCATTTCATTTCAAATTACGATAAGCGTATCAAATGGCACAACTCTATCATGGCTTGGTTTGCACGTTGGTTGCAAGACCGTCCGAAATGTTAGAATGAGTTATATCCGGAACGTCATTTGTAATGCACTAGTGAACTAACAAGAATGTCCGGTGGTATACTTTTAATGTATTGACCAGACATTCTTATTTTTTCATCGTTATATAGGATTTTATTACATCAATGCTCCAAGCATAATTCAAATTTGCCTGTGAACCATCGTAAAACGAGCCGGATGTAATGCCTATCACTTCTCCATATTCATTTATCAACGCCCCGCCACTGCTGCCATGATCAATCAGCGCACTGATTTGCATCAGATTTTTATCTCTCCATTGCGACACTTCTCCCGATGAAAAAGTATTTTCCAGCCCGCGAGGACTACCTATAGCATATACCTTATCGCCTACAGAGGGTGATGCAGAGGCAATGGGTATATAATTGAACCGTTGATTCCCTTTTACCTCAACTTTGAAAATGATAAAATCACTCTCTTCACTTTTGGCTATAACATCCTCTATGCTCAACTGTTCTCCGGATGATAGTTTTATGGTTTCAAGCCCGATAGATGTTCCTTTGAACACATGATAATTGCTCACGGCAATCCCATCGGAAGAGATGAAGAATCCCGAACCTTGAAAAGCATTATAGCCATCTGAAGTATAGACCATGAACACAGCACTATTATATCGCTTAAATATTTCCGTTCCTGACATCATTTTGGTATTAGACGACAACTTCAAGTCAATATCTACCTTTCTATTTTTAGCTCCAACGCTTGTCCTTACTGCCGTTCTTTCATTCTTGTGTTTCCTGCCGGAATTGCCACAAGAAGAAAAGAATATAACAAAAAACACTGTTAAGATACAAAGCACGCTACTTTTCATCACTCTTTAGTTTTATTTGTTCAATAATGCCAGGCTTGGGTATGATATGAATAAGAAAACGTTGATTGGCACTGTTACCTCTTGTATCCGGTTCCACACGCAGACTGCCAGACTGACCGCTGCCTGAAATGATAAGTTCACATTCGTCCTTATTAAAATCCAAGTGATATTGCATCCAATATTTGACTAATGCCAACGCACGCTCATAGCTCAATTCATAATTCCTTTGATAATCATCTTTGGACGCTTGTCCCTCTATCACCAATAAATACTTTACACCATATTTATGCGATGCCTCCGTGATGAATCTTTTGATTGTCTTACCGGCTTCAAGCAGTTTTAATCTGGTTTGGGGAGGTATATTATCAATATCCGAACTATTTACAGCAAACGAAACATCTATTTTCAGAATATGCTTTTTATGTTCGTTATTGTAGGCAAAATAGGTCGTATCAATTTCATTGACAGCATTTTCTATCTCCTTGATTTTCTCCATCTGTTCTTCAGTAGCTTCTTTGATTTTCTCTATTTCACCCACCTGTCTTTTCAGCATCACAGTAGTCAAGATGAACAGAACAAGCATAATGAAAAACAAGCTAGTCATCAAGTCAGCATAACTTGCCCAAAAGAAAGATTTGTGTTTCATCGTTTATGTATATTATTAAGCCTTAAGACCGTATGTAATAAACAGAATGCTTCCTATGATAAACAAAACGGATGCCAGAAACAGCATGATCCCCAATATACCCCAAGCCACAGTCTTCAGTTTATTCTTTTTAACCAGTTTCAAAGGCTCTTCATACGTAAAGGGGCTACCAACAGAAGCCATATTTTCTATGGCGCGGCACAATTGGTCGATTCTATCATTTTGTTTTTGCATCATAGTATATTGCTGCTTCATCAAATCATCATCGGTTCTGTCATCACGCCGCATTTCCAGTAAATGTTCGATATTAACTATACTCGCTTTGATGGCGGCAAACTCTTTGATCTCATCAATGACAACACCTAATTGAATCGCCTTTTCTTTAAATGCCTCTTCCTGGCTTTCAATGCGCTGCGCCATTATCTGACGTTGTTCAGTCAGCCATTGTTGATTTTGCTCATCTACATTCTGAAGCTGTGCTTTAAACTTGTCCTGCTGTTCTGTAAGGAATTGAGTCAAGCTATTGATTTCCTGTTCCGCATTGTCTTGTAATGCCCGGAAAGATTTCTTCAATATATCGTCCACCTTCACAACAGCTTGATTGACTTCCGAGCGTCTCGACTGAAAATAGTCATTTTCTTCCTGAAAATAGTTGGAAAGATTGGTCAGTGCAGATGTCTGACTCACATATTCACCAACTTTATCATTCAGCTGCTTCACTGCTTGAAGATAGGTAGATGTCTGTGAAATATAGGAGACAAATTGCTGGAAATTGGCAGTACTCTTCTCAAATTGCTGAAGGACTGTGACATTGGCGGTAGCCATTCTTTTTATATCCAAATTCTTAAGAAGTTCCAATATTTTCAATTGGTCGTCAAATGAACCGCTCATATCTTTCAGTGCATTCTCCATCCTGCCAATATTAGAAGAAAACGAATCATTGAAAGAGGAGAGATTCTGCTGCAACAACTGCAACGTATTGACCATATTACCCGACAAAACCGGAAGGAGCTGCGCTTGTATCCAAGAATAAAATTCATTTTTACCTGCTTCCAACTTACTTTTTGATGTTTTAGACATCAAAGAAGAAACAGTGGTAAGAATAATACCGACCAAACTAGCAATCATAGCTATGGCCACTCCTCCCATCAATTCACCGATGGCTTGCTCCGGATTATTTATAAATGTAGAAAATCCACCGCCCAATACGGCCGTGCGACCAATACCAATAATAATTCCGGTCATGGTACCCATTAAGCCTATATACAACGGTATAGGAGTTTGTGTATTAATCTCCTCCTCTTTAGAGTCACAGTTTCTTTCCACAATGTCCCTTATCAGCATAAAGTCGCTGGCAGCCCCCTTATTCTTATACAAGTAGTTGTTTATTGAACACAGAATATTTTGAAACGTCTCACGGTCCTTACAGTTATCAACAGATACGATTTGAGAAATCTTTATACCATCTTTATCACTCTCTACTTCCGAATTACCGTCCTTCATTGCCATTGAGGTTTGTGAGACAAACAACTGTCTTGAAACCGGAAACAGATTCTGTACCTCTTTTATCAATTTCCAATTGGCAAAAAAATATTTCAGCTGAAAACATATCAATACTATTACTACCGCGCCAACAATAACATAGCCTATTAAGTCGTTCGATTCCATTATTTTATTTCAATTATTGCTTTGTTTATAATCCGCCATTTACCATTCTCATCTTGTTGCACTTTGCCCGGAGTGATAGAAACGGTTTTCCCCGTTTCGTAGCTGCCTCTAACTTCACAAGCGTTTGTTACTCCCGAGCTGCTGGCTCTAGATAGTTTGGCTTCATAAGAATCATTTATAAGAGTAAAACTTTGCTTACGCACATTTATCTCATATACCGATTTTCTCGTGCTCTTGTCATTGACACGCACAAAGCAATCATCACTTACATCCACATCGGCATAATAAGTAGTAGTACCTACTTCCACCGCAGTCTGTTCGGGAATGACTTCATCGGCAGTGTTCTTTTGAATATCATTTGTTATTTCAAAGAATACCTCATTTGTCTCATTAGTATCTTCAGCTTCTTTATTCTTATCAGCTTCACTTTGCTTCCTTTGAACTTCATCCCGTTTTCTATTTGCGAGTCTAAGCTGTTCATCTTTATTTCTTATTTCTTCATCATAACTATCTATTTCCCAAGCTAATCTTCGATTTTTTCTCATCATCCGAACTATTACCACCAAGCATACAATAGAAAATCCAATCGATAGCCATAAGTACCAAATAGAGAATCCCATTTCATTCTGTGGCACAGGTAAAGGATTCACGTCGTCATTTCTAGTAGTTCTATTTTCACGAGGAGATTCCACTTTACTATGTCGCGATATATACCATTGTAGAATCTTATCTGCAAGTTTTGATTTATCTTCTTCAGTAAATTTAAAATTCGAAAAATCATCTGTATCTGTTATCTTATTAATATAATCAACAATATAGAAAGAATCAGTAACGCTACTGTTTCTATCATTCAATTTCTTCGTCAATCTATCGGCTGTATAATCTAGAACTCCGCTTTCTTTTAGATATCCATATAAAGTGTCATACTCGTATGCATCTTCAACAGAATCTACATTTATCTTATACTTTTCTATAGCTTTATTTTCTTGTTTATAATCAGGGTTGTTCAAAATATACCTTGCCGTATAATAACAATTGACATAGTTGACAATCTTCTGTCTTTCTTCGGCTTTAAATCCTTGCGCTTTGGCAATATATTCAATACTACTGACTGTCGTCAGTAGTATTATAAGTAGTATTTTTTTCATTCTGTTTCTATTCATCTTCCGGTTCCAACATCTTGTTATTTCCACCTATGGCACACAGAATTTCACGAATGGGATAGAAGAATAATGTTTCTTCCACTTTGTCTTTCAGATTCTTATCGCTCATGCCGTCCCTTACCGACTTGGCAATGTCGCGAGTAAATAATGGTCTCAAATCTTCCAAGTCTTCCGTATTCATCGCACCAAATTTCTTATAAAAAGAAAATTCCTCGTCAAGTTTGTAGAACAAATCGGTAAACACATTCATTTCCTTTACCACTCCATCTATCATTTTCGAGTCAATATCCGAATATTTAAAAGACGAAGAAGCAAAAACGTCATCGGATGTACCTAACAGACAGATTTTCATATCTTCAATATCGGCAACGCTCATCGTTTTCATTTCCAGCAGTCCTCCCTTACAAGTCACCTCCTTAGGATTACTAGTGTTAATCAGAATATCCAGCCCGTCCTTATCATACTCAGTGCCATACACCTTTTCAAAGATAAGCTTTGTATATTTCTCCAAAACCTCTTTTTCACTGACATCAATTAATATTTGAAGCAGTTTAGACCCCGTTCCGCTAAATGTAAGATGCCTTGGAAAATCCAGCGACTTGCATTTCATGGTTCGGGCGATATGGTATATCAATGCCGTGTAGAAAAGGATGAACAATGTCTTTAGTTTGGAATCGGAAAACAACATAGAACTATAGTTCACTTTGCTTGTTATTTTCTTTCCAACCACATCCCTATTTCCCACCAAAGAGAATAGGAGCATGACAATGTCCGAAGCCGGCTTTCCATCCTCCATCCAGCCGTCTGCCAATTCTATGATTTCGCTCAATCCTTGTGCATTGAGTACACTACGGAAATAATCGAGATACTTGATTATAAAGGGACTACTATGGCATGGCTGACAGTCGAAAATAGCATTAGCTGCAAAACGGCAAGACGACAAATAGAGAGGATTGCCATCTTTCACTATCAGAATGTCCGAAGTTCCCCCCCCTATATCAACGGATACCACATTGGTTGTCGCTTTACTATTTTTCTTATAATAATAGTAAGGCACGACAGATTCAGACATCGTGATGATTTGCGTGTCACTGTCACCTCCAAAATAGATACCATAAAGCATCTTCCATGTATCTCGGATTTTCGTCACACGTTTGGAAGACATACTTGCCGGATAGAACCAAGCTATTTTAGTGGCAGACAAATCCCCCCCATTCATCAACACCTTGTTCCGCATCAACATCATCAGATTTTCAAAATAAGAACAAATACGATTCTGACTTTCCACCTCTGCGGCCCACTTTAAATCAACGTGCGACTTATTGTAAGGCGGTAAATCCATTGTTTCAAAAACAAAAGGCAAGTTGGTTTCTGCCATTGGAACGACTTCTGTGCCAATCCAGTCAAGTCCGGCTTTCTCCGAAAGGACCGTACGGGTGGGAAACTTAAAGTATTCGCCAATCACGCTTGGCATAAAGTCTGCCATTATCACATCGTCTGGATCTTTACCGTAGCCTATATTCATAGGCTGGATCAGACTTTCATTTTTCTTAATGGTGAACGGCTCTATCTTTCCACCATCCATCCGGTATTCGATATGCGTGTTTGAAGTACCAAAATCAATAGCAAATTCAAATGAACGGGCACCCACCTTTCCCTGAAATTCGGGAATAATGATATTATCCACTCCTTCTACATTGAAAACGAGATAGGAAAAAACGGATTTGAATACAAATGTCTGTGGAGAAAGCACTGTACGTCCGGCTACTATTACATCGCCATCACTCGTATTGTTTCTTCTTAAACAACATTCTTTTTCAAATACGCCTTGGTCATTACCAAACGACAGATTGTATTTATCATCCCCCTCAAAGTCCATCACATTGACACGATAATCTGCCATCACGTTTTGTTTCACTTTCAAGAATGGGAAGATGTGCAAGGCAAAGTCTTTCACGATGATACGTCCACTGCTCTCGTCGGAATTTCCGGCTAAGTTCTCATAATAGAAACGTTCGTAAGTAATGAAATTTACTTGTCCGTTTTCTGCCTTGACCGGAATATCGAGCGTCACTTTCACTACCTTATCAGACACCACTTCAAGCCTTTCCATACGGAAGTGCTTTTTGAGATCTTCTATCGTAAAATACAGGAAATAGGCTTTCTTGATGGGAAGCAAATAGCTGAATCCACCATCTTCGCCGCATTGCTTGTCGCCGCCATTGTAGAAACAGTCCACATTCAACGGATAGCTGTTGCAAATGAGGGTATCTTCCAAAAAGTCACCCATGGTTAAATAAGGATATGTGCGACCGTCAACAGGCAGTTTCCGCTTATCGAGCGGAGCATCGTCGTGAATCGGTACGACTGTTTTTTCATCCCACACGTCTTGAGTATATATCAGTGACTTTCGGAAAGTATCTACAGGAAGAACCAAAGGCTTTTTGCCTCCAACCGTAAAATCACTGTCTATGACAAAATCTGTATGAAACGAACTGTCTACATTGAGACATTTCAACTCACAACCCAAAACTTCCACAAGATCGGTATTGGTGGTAATGGAAATAGAGACATATTTATCAATATCCGCTTTTGTCATCTTATTTATCAGATCTTTCTGTTCTTGCGTCAAATATTTGAAAGTCAGCTCCAAATATTCATCAACTTCCTTAAACAGATTAGAGAAAGAACGTGCAGTCTTGTCCTGCAACTGATTCCAAAAGTTCTTTAGTCCAAACCAATACAAGATAAATTGCGTGTCACGCCTGTATAACGGTTGAAAATTGGAATCGAAAGGTTTGTCGTTGCCAAAACAGACATTGGCAGACACATAATTCAAGTTGTTGGCAGATGTAAAGAATAAAGTTGCCGGAGAAGTGGCACCCACGATATTCATCTGCGAAGGAGCATCCGGGCCTTTATAATTCAGCAAGTAAATATTCTGGAGCAAATCAAAATTGTACGTACTCGCATCTTGATTCAGATACATATTCAAGGTCTCTCCCAATTGTTTGTGTGCGAAACTACTTTTTTTATCAAGAAGCAGACCAAGAGCTTCTTTCTTATTCCATCGAATGATGTCGAACTTGTCTCGCAACTTCTCTATATTGAAAAATATTTCCGCCACATCCAAACAGTCTGAAACCAGTTTATGATAAACTGTCAACTGATTATCCAAATCCTTGCTCTCTACCACTTGTCTAAAAGCATTCTTCATCAAGTCCATACGGGCAAAAGGACTGGGAATAGAGGTTATTTCCCTTTTACAAGTTGCCCCCTCCGGATCACTGATACTACCGATAGCTTTTGTTCCGTACTCAATGGAATCAGCCCAGCCGTCGATGTTGTCACTACCACCGGCTGTATATAAACGAAAAATATGTGCCATACTACAATCTGATTTTATCATTAATAAGTTCGTCGGTCACTACAGCAAACAACTCCATAAAACGCTGTTCCAACGACAATCCTTCTTTGAATTTCTTTTCTCTCTTGTTCAAATAGCCATCAAACAGAGCATAGTTTGAATCTACATGAAACAGCACTTTTTTCGTTTCGCATCCTTTGACAAGATTGAACACAGCATTCTTATTCTCTTCCAACTCAAAAGGTACAAATCCACGTCTGTTTTTTCCCATTTCATTGAGCCATATCATATATTCGGCTACGAACTTATTGATATAGCTCTTCACATAACGGTCGGCAAACCATTTCTTTTCATTGAAACGAACCGTCCAAGGCAATTTTTGTCGGATAGAATCGCTCAATTGCTCGTTGAAGAATTTACATAACAATGTAAATCGAGTCATTGGCCTCACAATGATATCATACGTTGCGTCACACAAATCGGGAAATATCAGGTTCTCTCCGCTTTGCTTTACACCAAATTCACGATAAATAGTTTTGAGGCTTCTTTCATCAAAATCTTCATCAAAATTGACAATAGCCAACGCTGCAATCAATTCCAGCAAATGTGCATCGTTCTTCTGAAATTCTCCTCCTTCATTATTTTCATACTTACTCAAGATGTTGTCTCCCAAATAATACAAGGCATCAATAGCACTCATATTTTGATTATAATAAGACAAAGCCGCTTTCGTTTTCGAAATAAAAGTAGCTTCGTCAATGGCACTTTCCCCATTTGGTTCTATACCGAAATAGGGCAATATAGTAATGGCACCTATCACGCTATCTTGGATATCTTTGGCATTGGGGAATACCCCACCTTGTGTTTGCAGCGTACTTTGCGTTTGCAATGTGCGCAAATTCTTAAGTAATACCGGAAAACCGCTAGCTCCTGTTCCACCAAAGATGGAACTGATGATGAATATCTTGTCGTTCTTCTGAAAGTCGGATGCAAATTTAAGAAACTGCGGAGATTGGGCGAAACGGTTGAGTACTACACTACCGATATTAGGATTCCCCTTAAACCCTACTTCCATGTCCGCATTCAAGTTGTCGTCCGAAAACAGCATTTTTGCGAGTGCATAGTTGGCTCTATCCATGGTATTCAGTTGGATGTAGTCCTTAAAAAGTTGGTTTTGGGTATTTTCCAAGTCCATTCTAAATCCTGGCAGCAATTCCTGCACTTCGGTGCGAAAGAACCCACATTGAGCATCCGTGGTGAAAGTCAACTTCTCACGTATATTATTGTAGGTATGCATCAAGTCAACAGTACGTGTCAAGTCGGCAGCCGCCACATCGGGATCTATAATAATAGGAACAATAGCATCCGATTTCATTCGCACTCCAGATGCCAGCAGCATGGTTAATGATTTAATCACTCGTGAACCGGTACCTCCGATTCCGAAAACATACAATTTACTCATCTTGATAATATTGTTTTAGAATGGTGATTTCCTACAATTAACACTCCCCCACTTCAATAGCATGGAAAGCAGAAAAAACACTGCAATCGACAAAATGGCATTGGTAAGACTGAATCCCCAAAAACTGCTATCTGTAATATAATAATCCGCAATGTCACCGGAGTCATTTCGCAAATAAAGCAGGCAGTCTCCTATCAAATTGTCTTTAAAGTCTTCCTTTATCCACCAATAGGCAAAGAAAAAGCACAACACACCATTGAAGCACATCATAATCAACCAACTCCACCAGCGATGAAAACGTGCACTGTTTATGACATAATAATATAGCACACCAATCAAAACAGAGATAAGCAGAGTCCACAATGCAATGCGCGGAAAAAGAACTGGGTTGGTATAGTCATCCGTTTCACAGTTATACCCCCATAGATATTCACCCAGTTGCTGCCCAAACAAGGACTCAAAAACACAATAAATTCGACCTATAAATTCCATAGCCTATAAAATTTTAATTAATAAACACTTTCATACCAACAAAACAACTATTGTCATCACAGTCGAAGGCTTCGTATATACCTTCAAGTAGATACTTCAATCCATAAGTTTTTGTCATTGCATCGCCTTGATGTATATTCAATCCATCTTCATCGGTACATTGGGCAATCCACGATGGCAATTGCTTCTTCAACATAATCTTTAAATCGCATTTACCGGGTTGATGTATCTGTTTGTTTAATGTAAAACTGAGCAGATGCGAATACTTCCCTTTTTCTTTGGGAGTAGAGATGCTCAACGTATAATCCTTGGAACTCAATGAGTAATTCTCCGGATGAATCAAATAATCCCCCGCAATGGGTAAACCGGAAAAGTCGACTCCTAAAGTGAACATGAACTTTCCTTGTTTTTTCCCTTTATCCGCCTTTTTAGCATCGATAATATGAAACTTGGGATTCTTCATGCACTTCTTGAACGTCCCCATCTTAGGGGTCGCTACCACTTCATAGTTCACATTATGAGTTGACTTGCTGATAGTAAAGGAATGTTCTACTCCTCTGCCTTTAATCTTTTCTTCAGGCACTTTCTTCGAAATCACGTTTATCAAATCTTCACGCCCCATCAAAATCATATAAAAAGGGCGGATATCACTTATATTAGTAGGTTGGTCTAACCGATTATAGTATTTTCCGTTAAACTTACCATTCAAGCGATAAGCTTTCACACAGAAAGTAGATTCGTCCTTCAATTTGTCGGCAAAAGCCACTTTTACGCCAATTTCCTGGTTTACAAGATATTCGGAGGCATTGATACCTTTTCCCGGAGAGAATATGCAATCGGATATGAAAACAGACACCGCATCATCGTCCGTCTTGTTCAGAACGGAAACCATCATTTCCGCTATATCCGTTGTACCCAAAGAGCCACCGGCACTTACAAAATGATTAGGAGACAATCTCTCTATAAAGTCTTTGATACGTGCATTGTTGCTCAATTTGTTTTGTAGTGGAACAATTCTGCTGTTAATATAATACAGGTTCAGCGAATCGGTACAGTTTAAGCAAATGTCAGACAAATAACTATAGACTGATTCTTCGAACTCTGTCAGCCCGTTAACATAACCAAACATACTGCCCGAATTTTCCAAGTAGACATTGACTATCGGTTTTGTGTCGTTGGATTGTTTGGATATATCCGTTTTGAACGTTTGACATCGGGGACATTGCCTAGTGCCTAAATCATTGCAGCCACATAACATAGTCACGTACGTAGCAACAAGTAACACTGCATAAAGTGATTGGTTCATCAATCTGCCTATCTGTATCATAGTGCTTAAGTAAAAGCATTTTCCCAGCAGATTCCCGAACCGAGCGGTTCATAATTAGACGTAAGATAACTATAATATAAAGAAAAAGCGCGGGAATCTGTACCTGTTACTCGTCCCGCTACTTTAAGGCCTTCGCATTGCCCATCACTGTAGAACGAGCAACGCAGAAGCCCAC
>ENA-ORCP01001431-ORCP01001431.1-human-gut-metagenome-genome-assembly--contig:-NODE-1431-length-20389-cov-22.435358_pt1 | contig 20389 bp, 18 predicted proteins | sample MGYA00242990_ERZ507991 | MGnify/ENA primary metagenome ERZ507991 (study PRJEB26167, sample SAMN06115496) | human gut metagenome | host: Homo sapiens | place: China:Henan | collected 2015-05-07... | reverse complement strand
GTGCCGGTGGACGTGGAGCTGAACGAAGCGACCGGCGAAATGGACATCCAGTCCATGCGGGTGGGCAAGGTGAAGGAGTGGTACCCTGCCGACGTGCGGGTAGAGCTCTACAACGAGAAGACCGGCCAGAAGGAAGAGGTGACCCTGCCGAAGGACCGGGTAGCCCTGATCGAGAACCCCTTCTACGCCGTGATGAACGAGCCCAACGGAACCATCCAGCAGCTGACCCGGAAGCTCCACCTCATGGACGTCATCGACGAGCAGGTGGGAGCCGGGAAGCTCGATCTTATCATCCAGCTGCCCTACGTCGTGAAGAGCGAGGCCCGCAAGAAGCAGGCCTTGGAGCGGCGGCAGGAGATCGAGGACCAGCTGGCAGGCTCGAAGTACGGTGTGGCTTACACGGACGGCACGGAACACATCACCCAGCTGAACCGCAGTCTGGAAAACAATGTTCTGAAGAGTGTGGAATACCTGACCAACATGGCATACAGCCAGTTGGGTATCACACCGGAGATCATGAACGGCACTGCGGACGACAAGGTGATGACTAACTACGAGAACAGGACCATCGAGCCCATCGTAGCGGCCGCCGTGGATGAGTTCAAACGGAAGTTCCTGACGAAAGAGCAGCGAGATGAAAAGAGTGAGAGCGTGCTGTTCTTCCGCGACCCGTTCAAGCTGACGCCGGTGTCGGCTGTGGCAGAGATCGCAGACAAGTTTACCCGCAACGAGATCATGACCTCGAACGAGATGCGGCAGGCCATCGGCATGAAGCCCTCGAAGGACCCGAAGGCGGATGAGCTGCGGAATGCGAACATCAGTCGGTCGAACGAGGAAGCTGTAGGACAGCAGCAGATCGTTGCGGACGGGAAAGATGCAGATGCAAGAATGCTTGGATATTAGAAAGGGGATGCTGAATTTCAAAATGGCTATCGATTATGATTGCAGTGGATGGGCTACGAAGGCCAACACCCGCTGTTACGACGGACTGACCATCGCGCCGGACGCCTTTAAGGAGTGCGACGGCAAGACCGTGCCGATGGTGTACAACCACGACCACTCGAGCGTGGACAATGTCATCGGCCACTGTCTGCTGAAAAACCGGCCCCAGGGCGTATACTGCTACGCCAAGTTCAACGATACGGACACCGGCCGGACGGCCAAGGCCTGCGTGGAGAACGGCGACCTGAACGCCTTTTCCATCTATGCCAACGGTCTGCAGAAGGTGGGGAAGACCGTGAAACACGGCTTTATCCGGGAAGTAAGCCTCGTACTGGCAGGCTGCAACCCGGGTGCGCTCATCGACGAGGTAGTGAAGCACAGCGCCGATGAAGATTACGATGAGGGCGAGGCCTTTATCTACAACGACGAGGGCCTGAGCCTGACCCATGGGCTGGACCCGGAGGGCAACCCGCTTGAGGAGCTGACCCACAGCGCCGACGACGGAAACGACACGAAACAGGAGGATGCCGGAATGGCGGACGAAGAGAAAAACGGTAAGACACTCAAGGAAGTGTACAACAGCATGACCGACGAGCAGAAAGAATGCTGTCATGCGCTTGTTGGCCTTGTAATGGAAGCGGCAGACAGCGAGGACGGCGAAGACGACGGTGAGGAGGATACGACCGTGAAGCAGAATGTATTTGACCGTGACACCACTGAGACCGTGCTGAAGCACAGCATCGGCGACATCAACGCTGTTATCAAGGGTGCCAAGAGCAGCGGCACCATGAAGGCGGCTTTCGAGAACTCGGACATCACCGGTGAGGAGCTGGCCTACCTGAGCCACGGCATCGACAACGTGGAGTGGCTGTTCCCCGACGACAAGGTGCTGGACAACCCGCCCCGCATCATCGACAAGGACCAGACCTGGGTCGGCAAGGTGATGAGCGCTGTGCATCACATCCCCTTCAGCCGCTTCAAGAGCATGTTCGCTGACCTGACCGAGGAGGATGCACGTGCCAAGGGCTACATCAAGGGTAACTTCAAGAAGGAACAGGTCTTTGGCCTGCTGCGCCGCTCCACCAGCCCCACCACCGTCTACAAGAAGCAGAAGATGGACCGCGACGACGTCATCGACATCACCAGCTTCGACGTCATTGCATGGCTGAAGAGCGAGATGCGCCTGAAGCTGAACGAGGAGATCGCCCGTGCCATCCTGATCGGTGACGGCCGCCCCGCTGCCAGCGAGGACAAGGTGGACGAGAACTGCATCCGCCCGGTGTTCAACGACGCAGACCTGTTTACCATCAAGGTGCAGGTGTCCACTACCGGTCTGACTGCCGTGGAGGACAAGTACAAGGCCGCCATCAAGAGCATCCTGCGCTCCCGCAAGGAGTACAAGGGTGCCGGCACCCCCACCCTGTTCACCACAGAGGATGCCCTGACCGAGATGCTCCTGCTGGAGGACACCATCGGCCACGCTCTGTATGCCGACGAGGCTGCGCTGGCCCGCAAGCTGCGTGTCTCCAACATCGTGACTGTGCCTCAGATGGAAGGCATGAAGGGTGCCAAGGGCGGCGACCTGTTCGGCATCATCGTCAACCTCTCTGATTACACGGTTGGCGCAGACAAGGGCGGCGCTGTCTCCATGTTCGACGACTTCGACATCGACTTCAACGCCATGAAGTACCTGATCGAGACCCGCTGCTCCGGCGCACTGACCACCCCGTACAGCGCCATTGCTGTTGAGTGGGCTGCTTAAGCTTCCTATAAGACGAGAGAGGTTTTGTATTACATGAAATGCCGAGCCCTGCGACAAAGGGCAGGCGGAAAGGAACTATAATGCTGAAACCCTACTACGAGACTGGCCACGACCTGCATGTGGCAAACTACGTTGCCTACCTGCACACCGACAAGAAGCTGTACGAGGACGAGGCGCACAAGACCCAGGCGAATAAGGATGACGTGGAGAAGGCCTTTAAGCTGGGCCGCCTGATGATCGTGGACGGCGCCAAGACCTACCTGCCTATCGCTCTGCTGGCTGCCGGTGTGGTGGTGTATGACGGCACTACCGCTACGACCTGCACCGTGGCAGCGGAGTAAAAGCAGGTCATCGAGTTAGTAATGGCAAACTTACCTGCCGGACAAAATTCAAAATGGTGACGAACTGAGCGCTGCCAGTGGCGGAAACAGCGAAATGAGGAACTGGCCGGGGTCAGCGAGACGCGAGCGACAGTGAAGCGGCTGCTGGGCACCCCAACTCGGGTTCCTTAGGGAGGATCTACTATGAAATGGAGCGGGAAGATCGGGTTTGCGCAGGATACGGAAGAATCAGCGCCAAGCGTATTCGTAGAACGGATCGTAGAGCGGAGCTATTACGGCGACGTGCTGGAGTTTGGGCGGCTGATGCAGGGGAGCGACAAGATCAATGAGGACGTTACAGTAGGAAACCAACTGAGCGTTGTAGCCGACCCATTTGCACAAAACAACCTTTACGCCATGCGATATGCCACGTTTTGCGGGCAGCACTGGAAGATCACGAACGTGAAAGTGCAGTACCCAAGACTGGTGCTGACCTTAGGAGGGATCTGGAATGGAAGCACGCCCGAAGAAGCTTGACGCTTTGCTACGGAAGGTACTGCGGGAGGCGACTGGGAAAGAGAACCTCTACTTTCAGCCGCCTGCCGGATACAAGCTGAAATACCCCTGTATCGTGTACAGCGAAAGCCGTATCCGGAATGAGCACGCAAATGACGGAGTTTATATCCAGCGCACCCATTATACGGTGACGGTGATGGATAACGACCCCGACTCGAAACTGAAAGCGGCCGTAAGCGTATTGCCGAAATGCGCCTACGACCGCTGTTTTGTTTCGGAAAACTTATATCACACTGTGTTTACGACCTATGTTTAAGAAGGAGGAATGACTATGGCAAGACTGATTTGGGACGCCGTTGGTGAGAAATTTTACGAAATGGGCACCAAGATGGGCGTTCTGTACCCCATGACCGCTGAGGGCACCTACGAGAAGGGCTCCGCCTGGAACGGCCTGACCGCTGTGACCGAGAGCCCCTCTGGTGCAGAGGAGACTAAGCTCTACGCCGATGACATCAAGTACGCAAGCCTGCGCAGCGCCGAGGATTATGGCTACACCATCGAGGCTTATACCTACCCTGCGGAGTGGGAGGCCTGCGATGGCTCTGCCCAGGTGGCTCCCGGCGTGACCATCGGCCAGCAGAAGCGCAAGGCATTTGGCTTCAGCTGGGTGACCACCAAGGGCAATGACATCACTGACGAGGCCGGCCAGAAGATCCACGTGGCATGGAATAGCACTGCTTCGCCCAGCGAGAAGAGCTACTCCAGCACCAACGACAACCCCGATGCCATCATTTTCAGCTGGGAATGCAGTGCCTCTCCGGTGAATGTCAAGGGTCATCGCCCCACCTGCCATATGGAGATCGACTGCTCCAAGCTGAAGGAGAATACCGTGCTGGCGATCCAGAACAAGCTCTGGGGCTCTGACGGCGGTTCCGGTGTTGAGGCTGCCAGCGAGGCCACCCTGCCCAGCCCGGATGAGCTGATCAAGTTGATCACCGACACCGAGGCTGCCGCCTAATAACGGGACAAAGGAGAAGAAAAATGCTTAAGAAGACGATGACCACCGTGGATTTCGGTGGTACCGAGAGAACGGAAGACTACTACTTCAACCTGACCAAGGCGGAGATCATGGAGATGCAGCTTTGCACCGACGGCGGCTTTGTGGAGACGGTGAAGAAGATCGTGGAGGCAAAGAATCAGCTTGAGCTGACCCACCTGTTCAAGAAGATCATCTGCGCCAGCTATGGTGTGCTGAGCCCCGACGGCAGGAAGTTCGTGAAGAACCAGCAGGTTCTGGACGACTTTATGGCTACCCAGGCCTACAGTGACCTGTACATCGAGCTGCTGAGCGGCGACGGCAAGGCTGCCGAGGACTTTGTGAACGGCATTCTGCCCAAAGACCTGACCAATGAGGCCGCTAAGGCCCCTGTTTCTCAGCCCGGCCTTGCTGTGCTGAACCCGTAACCTGATGATACCGAACCGTGCTTTGCGTACTGCATAGCACGCTGCCCACACATTTGATGCCAGGAGGAGCAGACGATGCTGACCATCAAAATAGCCGGAACACAGAGCTGGGACCCACAGAAGGCCGAGTTCCGGTACGGTGAGCCCGTTGAGCTGAGGTTAGAGCACAGTCTGCTCTCCCTGGCTAACTGGGAAAGCAAATGGCATATTCCGTTTTTGTCGAACGTCGGAAACCTGACGGCTCAACAGCAGATGGACTATATCCGCTGTATGACCGTGACGAAGGGGGTTGACCCCGAGGTATACCGGCGGCTGACGAGAGAACAGATGAATGCCATTAACATATATATGGACGACCCCATGACCGCTACCTGGTTTCGGGGCGAGCCAAAGCCGAACGAGCCCAGGAACGGGAAGACTGTAAAGCAGAAGCCCCGCCCCAGGCGAGGAGGCACAGAGACCACTGCGGAGGTGCTGTATTACCAGATGTTCCAGCTTGGGATCCCCAAGGAATGTGAGAAATGGCACCTGAACCGGCTGCTGACGCTGCTGCGGGTTGGCCAGGAAGCCAACAACCCGCCCCGGAAAATGAGCAAAGCCGAGGCAATGGCTCAGCAGAGGATGCTGAATGAGCAGCGGAAAGCAAAGCTGCACACGAGGGGGTAAGAAATGCCAAAGGTGATCGTGTGCCGACAGAAAGGCGACTGGAAGAAAACAAAGGGATTTTTGAAGCGGTGCTCGGCGCTGAAGCTGGACGATATTCTGGCTCAGTATGGCCGGGAGGGGGTAGAGGCGCTGTCGAGGGCCACCCCCAAGGACACCGGGAAGACCGCCGCAAGCTGGAGCTATGCCGTACACCGGGACGAGAACAGCATCACCATTACATGGTCCAACTCCAACATCGTGGATGGAGTGCCCATTGCGGTGATCCTGCAATACGGACACGGCACCCGGAATGGCGGGTATGTAGAGGGAGTGGATTACATAAACCCGGCAATGCGGCCTATTTTTGAGAGGATCGCAGAACGGGCATGGGGTGAGGTGAGAACAGAATGAGCCGTGAAGTAGACCAGCGTGTTGTAGAACTGCAGTTCAACAATGCGAACTTTGAGAAAAACACAAAGAAGTCCATGGACTCCATCGACCGGATGATGGAGAAACTGCAGTTCAAAGGGGCCGAAAAGGGCTTTGAGAAGCTGGATGCGGCTGCGGAAAAAGTGGATTTTGCCACCATGAACCGCTCGCTGGACACCTTGCAGCAGAAGTTTTCGGCTCTGGATATTATGGCCGCTACGGTATTGGTGAACATTACCAACAAGGCCATCAATGCCGGTGAGAAGCTTGTGAAGAGTTTGTCGCTGGATCAGATCACCAGCGGATGGAATAAGTACGCAGAGAAGACCTCGAACGTGCAGACCATCATGAACGCCACCGGCAAGAGCATCGATCAGGTGAACGGCTACCTGAACAAGCTGATGTGGTATTCGGACGAGACCAGTTACAGTTTCAGCGAGATGACCAGCGCGCTTTCGCAGATGACGGCGGCGGGCGGCAATATCGATAAGATGATCCCTATGATCATGGGTATTGCAAACGCCACGGCAGATGCGGGTAAGACTGGCTTTGCGTTCCAGAGCACCATCCGGAACCTGACCCAGAGCTACAGCGCAGGACACTTACAGTTACAGGACTGGAAGAGCCTGAACCTGATGGGTACGGCGACGAAAGCCCTGAAACAGGAGCTTATCGACACTGCGGAGGAGCTGGGGGTCATCAAGAAGGGTGAAGTGACCATCGCCAGCTTTGAGTCGAGCTTGCAGAAGAAATGGGCCAACACGGAGGTCATGGAAAAGACCTTCGGGAAGTATGCTTCCATGATGGAGGCGGCCTATGAGCTGACCCAGAAGAACAAAGGTATGACCAGCTCGGAGGCGCTGGAACAGCTGAAAGGGCAGTACGGAGAGCTGGCAGAACGCGCCGCCCTCGCTGCCCAGCAGGCCACCAGCTTCGCGCAGGCCATCGACTCCACAAAAGACGCCGTCAGTTCAAAATGGATGGCCGTCTTCGAGACTCTCTTTGGCAACAAGGAAGAGGCAACCGACACCTGGACGGAGCTGGCGAACCGGCTGTATGACATCTTCGTGCCGTCCATCGACGCCCTGAACGACCGGATGAAAGCGGGCCTCGACACCGGCTGGCAGCAGATGCTCTCGAACGAGCTGGGTGACCAGGGCAACGCCTACACCTATGCACTGGAGCAGGTAGCACTGGCTACTGGCGCTCTGACGGAAAAGCAGATCGAGGAGGCAGGGAGCTTCGGCGCGGCCCTGCAGGAAAATGGCGTGAGCGCCGATACGCTGCGGCAGGCGCTGGACGAAGCCCGCACCAGCGCCGAGAAACTGCTGGCCCTGAGCGATAAGGAGCTGGACGCGCAGGGGTACGACAAGGACGCCATACAGAAGGCCCACGACAAGTTCGTAGAGCTGAACGAGGCTGTTCAAAATGGAACGCTGGATCTCGAGGGATATGCTGAGGCCATCGGAAGGGTATCGGGCCGGGCTCACCTGATACAGGGGCTTTGGAACATCATGGACGCCATCGGGAAGCTGGTGACGCCCATCAAGGAGGCCTTTAACGAGATCTTCCCGCCTGCGGACGGCGACCGCATCTACACCATTGCCGAACGGTTTGACCTGCTGACGAAAAAGCTCATCATCTCGGATGAGACGGCGGCGAACATCAAGAAGACGTTTGAGGGTGTATTTTCAGTCATCCATGTTGGCGTGAACATGCTGAAAACCGTCGTACAGACAGCGGCAAATGTTCTTAGTGCGGCAGTCCCTCTTAGCGATGTCCTGCTTGGAATGACTGCCAGCATCGGAGGATTTGTATCCTCGGTAGATGAAAGCCTTGACCCGCTGGAAGCACTTGGCTCGATGATCACTGGTTTTGTCCAGACCATTGCACCGGTGCTTTATTCTTTTGGAAAAGAGGCTGACGTAGTATTTTCTAATTTTGCAAATGGAGCAAAAGATGCTTTCAACAGCTTCGATCCGGAACGAATGAAAGACTTTATCACCGGAGGGTTGAGCGTCGGTATTCTGGCCTCTGTGAAGAGCTTCCTCGATGGAATCAAGTCTGTCGGGGAAAGTGCAAAAGGTATTATCGGAGGCATTAAAGATACCATCGATTCACTCGGTGAAGCAATCGAAGCATGGAAAGAAGCGAAAAAATCGGAAACACTGATCACGATCGCGAAATCTATCGGTATCATTGCAGCTTCGCTTGCTGTTGTATCAATGATAAAACCGGAACGACTGAGTGCTTCGATGGAGGCAATGACCGGAGTTTTTCTGGGGCTGCTCGGTGTGATGAAAGCACTTGCACTCATTTCGAAAGAAGTAAGCTCTTTGAAACTAATGGCTGTAAGCACGGGAATGATGGCAGTTTCGTCTGCAGTCCTTGTGCTGTCCGGTGCACTGAAAGTCATTTCTACCATTGACAAAAGTAATCTTCTTGCAAGTGTTGTCGCGCTTGGCGGAGTAATGGCCGAGCTTACTGTCGTAGGCGCTATACTCTCCAAAGATGAAGCAAGATTTCTGAAGGGGGCGACCGGACTTATCGCTTTTGCAGGGGCTGTCGGCATTCTCACCACAGCACTCAAAGCACTTAGCGGTCTAAAACTGGAAGAAATGGCGAAAGGGCTTGGAGGTATATCCGGAATCGCAGCAGTTCTTGTTTTAGCAGCAAAGCTTATGAATGGCGTAAAATTCGGCATCGGAAACGGTGCTGCGTTTTTAATGATGGCGGACAGCATGAACCTGTTGGTATCGGCCTTCAAGAGCTTTGGCGAGATGAACTGGACTGAGATCGGGAAGGCACTTACAACAGCAGGTGCCAGTATCGGCGTTTTTGTGCTTGCATTGAATCTCGCGAAAGGAACTCTCGGAGCGGCCATGGCGCTGACAACGATGGCCGCAGCTGTGAACCTGCTTGTACCGGCGATAAAAGAACTTGGCTCGCTGAGCCTAACCGAAATGGGCATGGCGATTCTTGCCGTTGCTGGCGCATTCACCGCCCTTGGTGTTGCTGCAGCGATCCTTGCTCCTCTGACACCGGTCATCGTTGCATTGTCACTATCTATCAGCGCTCTTGCGCTGAGCATCGGTGCGCTGCTGGCGCTCAATTCGGCAGCCATGTTTATTGGGAATCTGGCATCCAGTCTTACTCTGCTCCAGAATCTTAATTTCCAGGTCTTTATCGAAGCCTTGAAATCGGCGGCATGGCTGGTTGTTGAATTTATTACAGGAATCATCAAGGGGCTGGCAGAAGTTGCTTCGACGCTGGCAACTTCCATTGCCAAGATCATAGAGGCAGTATGCTCTGCTATAGTTCTTTCTGCACCTGCCATCGGAGAAGCACTTTATGTGGCAGGCACCACGCTGATCGATGTTATCATCAAACTTCTCGATTATATTTGGTTGAAATGTGAGCCTGCTCTCAATGACCTCTGGGACAAGTTTACCGGATTGGTCAAGAAAAAGGCTGAGAATTTCAGTCTGCTCGACCTGCTGGGGCTGAAGTGGGAAAACCCATTTGCGCCTTTCCTCGACGAACTGGAGCATGGCGACAGCTTTATGGCGGGGCTCTACCAGCAGATGACCGGCACGGGCAAGTATGCGACCGAAGGATTTGCTAATGGTGAGACTGACAAAGACGCCCTCGCACAGGTGAAGCAGGCCAGTTCGAATGTTGCGAATACCGCTGTAGAGACCATGAAATATGACCTCGACCAGCATTCTCCATCCAAGGTCATGGCCGAAATTGGCCGGTTCGTAACGCTGGGACTGGCGGAAGGCATCGGCGACCAGAACGCGCTGGCGAAGGCAAAGGCGGCCATGCTGAACGTAGCCACCGGCATCCGTACCGTCTTTACGAACTTCTGGGGCATCCACTCGCCAAGTGACCTCGCCATGAGCGATGCGGAGAACATCCTCGAGGGCGCGGTGCTGGGAATGTGCGACCCGGAAGCACGGCAGAAGCTCTACGACGAAAGCTACAACGCTGCCTCCGAAGTGAAGGGCGGCGTGGGAAAGGCGCTGGACGAGGCGGCCACGCTGGTGCAGGACAAGATGCAGGGCATCTACGCCGCATTCAAAATGGACCCTCTGGGGAGCGGCTCGAATCCCCTGAGAAATGGCGTTGAGACTGCAAGGAAGCAGTTTGAGACGGCCATTCAGGACTCGACGCTCATCCCGGGCAAGAAGGGTATCCAGACGGCGAATACGGATACAACATTGGGCGTGAATGACATTGCTGCGGCCGCTAAGAGCAGGCTTGCAGGCTACTTCGGCGCATTCGGAGACTACTACAAGAAAGCGGTCGACGACATTACGCCGGGCACGACCGACCCGACTACCAAGACGAAGGCTTCCAAGACCGGAAAGACCCTTGCAGAGACCCTTGCAGAGGAGTACAGCAAGAAGCTGAAGGCCAACAAGTACCTGCAGGATGCGCTGAGCAAGGAGACCACCCTGTGGGAGCTGCAGAGCGAGCACAGCGTGACCAACGAGGAGCTTCTGGCAAAGCGGACCGAGGTGGTGACCAAGCAGATCGAGCTGCAGGCAGACCGAGTGGCCATTGCACAGCAGCAGTACGATACCCTGCTGGCCCGGGTAGGTGCCGGGAACGACAAGACCAAGGACGCCTACAACACCCTGCTGGATGAGAAGGCCAATCTGGAGAAGCTGAGGCAGAGCCGCCACAGCGACATCTGGGGTGATGTGCTGAGCCGGTATGAGAACGACGCCAAGACCGCCGAGGACGAGTACGACCTGTGGGTATCCATGTACGAGGACACCGCCACGGTAGCAGAGCGCTCGAACCGGCAGATGATGCAGATCAACAAAAAGATCGATGCACAGGCCAAGGTGGTAACGGCTGCCGAGGAGGAATATACCAAGCTCAAGGAAGAGTTTGGGGAGCAGAGCCAGCAGACCCAGGTGGCATACCGGAAGTATCTGGAAGAGCAGAAGGAGCAGCAGGAGCTGATCAACGAGCTTGAGAAGGCCCAGCTTACCCAGTTTGCCAACCAGATCACCCGATACGAGAAGGAAGCCAAGATCGTATCGAACCGACAGAAGATGCTGGAAAAGCTGTACGATGACGGCAGCCTCTCGGAGCGGGAAAGCGCTTACGAACAGGCGGTAGAGAAGTACGGCGAAGGCTCCAAGGAAGCCCGTCGTGCTGCCATGCAGGGAACCATGAGCTCTCTGATGGGCGTGGGCGCTGCCATGCGCAACATGAGCACCTCGCTGAAAAAGCTGACGGAATACCAGAAGACCTATGACTTCTACGTAGCCCAGGGCAAGAAGGACAGCGAGGAGGCTCTGGACGCACTGGCAGAGCTGCAGGACGAGCAGTACAACTTTGTGGGATTTGCGGAGAGTCTGGCCTCGGCGTTTGACATGAGCGAAAACGGCAAGCAGGCCATGATGCAGCTCGGGTATACCATCTCGAAGAACTGGAAACCCATCTACAACGGGTTCAACCAGGTATGGAAGAAGGTAAACCCGGCCTTTGCAGAGAACCTGACCAACCTGATCGGCTTGTACTCACGAGAGGGTGCCAGCGAGACCATGGCCGCCACCATGAACGCTGTGGTAAGTGCCATGCGTGGAGACTGGGCCAGTGCGGTGGCCAGCGGGCTTACGGCTGTGCTGGACATCGTAGGCACGGACTTTGGCCGGACTCTGAGCGAGGCCATTGGAAATGCACTGCGGAGCGCCTTTAGCGGCAACGGCCTGTTTGCCCAGCTTCTCTCGAAGCTCTTGGGAGGAATGAACCCGGGAGGCTCCGGCGGCGGAGGATTCTTCTCCAAGGCTTTGGATTTTATCAAGAGACTTCTGGGCCGGAAGAGCACCGGCGTTGCCGGCGGAGGAAGCGGGATCTCAAAATGGCTCAGCGCCGGGAAGAGTGCTCTGGGCCTTGGGAAAGCCGCAAAGGCCGCCACAGACCTGGTGCCGGTACTGAGCAGCGTGGGGACTGCCACCGCCAATGTGGCCTCCGGTGTGACCACCGTTGCCAAGGCTGCGGGAGCCGCTAAGGTTGCTGCCACCGCTGCCGGAGCTGCCACCTCGGGAACTCTGGCCAAGGTGGGCATGGGCGTTGCCAAGGTGGCCGCCAGCCTCGGCCCTCACGGACTGCTGGTGGGTGCCTGTGTTGCAGGTGCGGCCCTGGTAGGCACTGCCGTGGTGAAGAACTGGGACAAGGTGAAGGCCGGTATCGGCAAAGCCTGGGACTGGATCAAGGAGAAGGCTTCGGGACTCTGGGACGGCATGAAGCGCATCGGCTCGAACCTCGTGAGCGGCCTCGGAAAAGGCGTGAAAGCAGGTGCAAAGACCTTTGGCAGCTTTATCATCTCGCCATTTGCAGGCATCATCAGCGGTGTGAAGAAGCTGTTTGGCGTCCACTCGCCCTCGACGGTATTTGCCGGGATCGGTGGCTACCTGATGGAAGGTCTGGCGAACGGCATCACGAACACCGCTGATGGCGTGGACCGGAGCCTTGAGGCCGTGGCAGATGGCGCTTTGGACATTGCCCAGAGCAGCGCCATGAGACTGCTGGACGTGCTGAACGACGAAAGCGACCCCAGCATCCAGCCGGTGGTAGACCTGACCAATGCAGAGAACGCTCTGGACTGGATGGACTCCCGCCTGGCAGGAGACCGGGCCGTGACCCTGAGCGCAACCCGCTCGGCAAACCTTGCCGGGACGGTGAACCAGAACGCCAATCGTCAAAATGGAAAAGCAGACCCCAACGACCCGGAGGCCCTGTCGGCCAGCGGGAACCGTGATGTGGTGGATGCGATCCAGAGCATGGGCGAGCGGATCGACGGTGTGGCAAGGGCTGTGGCCAACATGAAGGTCGTGATGAACAGCCGGAAGCTGGTAGGCGAGATCAAGAGCGACATGAACACCGCCCTTGGCGAGCTGGCGGAGAGAGGACGGTAAGGATGGGTATTGGCAGAGACGTGACCCCGGAAGGGGCAGAGCTGTACACCCGGCTGACCTTCCATATCCCCGCCGAAGCTCCGGTGAAGAGCTTTAGCACCGACGAGCTGATGCTGATCCCGGCAGACCCGCTGACGGTGGCTCCCTTTGAGGAGCAGATCCGCACCCTGGAAGCAGCCCCCTGGCACGGCACCATTGAATATGCCCCGCTGGAGAAGCGGGTGTTCAAGAATGCTGAGGGGAGCTGGACATTTTACTATGAACCGGACGGCAAGAGCCACACCTTCTGGGACTGTTACGGAGACATCCACCGGGAAGAATCCGATGGATGGATGGTGACAGACAGCACATGGCTTGCCACTTACCACGCCCTGCTGTACTATCTGCAGGGTCGGAGAGTGCTGGTGGACGTGCCGGACGGAAAAGGAAACATTACGAGCTACCGGGGGAGATGCTGGGTAAGCAGCTATGCCTCCGACTCTGACGGCAGGATCAAGGCCGTGATCAGCTACAGCCTTGCACCGCCCGAATGACCGAGAAAGGGGGACCAGATGAAGACGATACCACATGGGATCACCATTGGTGACACACATACCTGGAGGGATCTTTATCTGATCCCTGTTTGTCGGCCGATCGTGCAGCCGCCTACGGAAAAGACCATGACCCTTGAAGTGGAGGGCATGAGCGGCGTGGCTGACCTGAGCCACGGACTGACAGGGTACCCGGTGTTCAGTGACCGGGAAGGAAACTGGCAATTCTACGTAGACACCGACCGGTGGAGAGAGAAAAACAACTTCTGGGGGCCGGTGGGAAACCTGGCGTACCAGGATATTATGGCCCGGCTGAAGGAAAAGATGGCCCGGCCGTTCCAGACGCGGATCGTTCTGGACGACGACCCGCTTTTTTACTGGGTGGGACGCATCTGGGTGAGCGAGGCTCCCAGCCAACAGTACAACCACACCAAGATCACCCTGCAATACCGGCTGTACCCCTACAAGTACCTGCTGGCAGAGGACGGAGACGACTGGCTGTGGGACCCCTTTTGCTTTGAGACCGACCTGGCCACCGTGAAGATGCACGGCGTGACCCTGCCGGCCGGGACGAGAGAGACGTTTCCGCTGGTATTTACGGACAAGCCCAGCGCCGTGTTTGTGACCAGCAGTGGAGCGGCGACCTCGAACATGCAGAATCAAAATGGAGTGGACTACACCCTGCTGAGCCAGGAGTCCATGCCCACGGCCCGCTTTGACTACCTGAAGACCTACAGCTCCGGGGGTACGAGCTATGAATGCCGGCTGCAGACCCTTGTGATGCCTCTGGTGACAAAGCAGTACGACATAGCCGTTATGGGGCTGAACTTTACCGTGAGTCCTGTAAGTACCGGGACAGCTACGGTATCCATCCGGAAGAAGGGGACCAGTGTGCTGATGGCCAGTGCTACGGTGCCTATTACCAGCACAGTGAATGTTCTGTCTCAGCCGCATATCGAGCTGACGGCAGATCTGAGCGCTGAGCTTGCCAAGAACACCGCCTACGAGATCGTGGTGGAGGCCACCGGCAAGATATACGCCCCCAACATCCCCAAGGATGCCCTGACAGAGAACGACTACTTCGACTTTGGCACAGGGGCTGCGGCGCTGGCACCGGACTGCGGCGGCTTTGAGCTGTTCTGTGGGTTCGTCCGGTTTTACGCCGGTGAGGGCGCTGTGCTGAAGCCGGACGTGAAGACCAACATTGGCATCGTGGGTACTGCGCTGAACACAAACGGCCGTGTGGTGGTGGTGCAGGCGCAGGAGGACACCACGGTGAGCATCGACTACCGGCCGGCGTACCTGTAAAGGAGATATTTCAAAATGAGATATAAGGTATACGCCGGTCAGGTATCGGTGAAGTTTACCAACAGCAGCACGGCCCGGTTCAACTGGACGAAAAAGGTGCTGGTGTACGACTCTTACGGCGACTCGGTGGAGGGCGAAGAGACCCAGGGAATCGTGGCAGACCCCAGCGTGGAGCTGGAGAACAAATCGGCAGGAAGTTTTTCGTGCCGGGTGCCGTACCAGGCCGAGACCCGCTTTGGCCGGGTGAAGAACCCTTACTACGACGACTTTGTGATGGGCAGCACCTGGATCATGGTGGAGGAGGACAGCGAGTGCATCTTCTTTGGCCGTGTGACGGAGTGCGAGCTGGAGTTCAATCTGGACAAGACGGTGACAGCGGACGGCATCCTGAACGAGCTGGGGCAGATCAACACCCGACTCTCGGCCAGCTCCTACAACAGCTGCTCGGAATCCAGTCTGCTTTCCATCGTAATGAATGCCGACAAGAGCCGGAAGGGGGAGAACCCTGCCAACTGCATGATGCGGGGCAAGGTGACGGTGGTCAACCGTTCGGTGGACACCAGTGATAGCGGTGACCAGTTTGGCAGCCTGTGGAGCATCCTGAGCACCTATCTGTTGGACAAGGACGAGGGATATTTGCGGCTTCGGCTGGCTAATGACCCGGGCACCGAGGACTACTTTTTTTACTACGATTATCTGAAATCTGAGGATGTGCCCAGCACCACACAGAGCATCGAATACGGCGTGAACATGCTGGACTTCGTGCTGAATGAGAAGTGCAGTTCGGATCTTGTAAACAGCGTAACGGCCCACGGCATCACCACGGTGAAGAAGGGCTGGTGGATCTTTAAGAAGATCAGTTACAACGCCATCTCCAGCACATCGGAGAATGCGTTGTCGATCCAGCGGTACGGCCTGCGCTCCCGGCATATTTATGTGGATGGCAAGGCCTCCAGCTACAGTACCCTGAGTTCTGCCGCCAGTGAGGAGCTGGCCAAGTACAAGCAGGAGGCAGAACCCACCCTGACCGTCCGGGCCTTTGACCGGAAGGATATGGGGGAAAAGGTGGACAAGCTGGGGTATCTGCTGCGGACCCACATCCTGAGCAACCCCCACAGCTTTGATATGTGGATGGTATGCACCAAGGTGCGCCTTCCTCTGGACGCCCCGGACAACAAGGACTTTACCTTTGGGCTGACCAGCGCCTCGCTTTCCCGGCGTCAATGGACCGTCGGAAACCTGGCGGCGGTGCTGAAAGACAAGGTCGTTGGCGCTATCAGCTATCTGAACAGTGTAGGGTAAAAATTCAAAATGGACCTTCTGAAGGAGTAAGGTGATTATCGGATGAATTTTGACGAGATCATAAAGAAGATGAAGGCCGCCGTAGAAGGAGTGCGGAAGGCTATCTACGGCGTGGAGGTGCGAGAATACATTGCCCAGGGGCTGGAGAATGTGCTGGCGGTAGGGCAAGTAACGGTGGACTCGGCCAAAGCTGCCAAAAAGAGCGAGACCAACGCCAAGGCAAGCGAAGATGCCGCAAAGACCAGCGAGACCAACGCCAAGGGAAGCGAAACGGCAGCGGCTGCCAGCAGGGACGAAGCCGAACTCATCAAGGGGGACGCAGAGAACAGCGCCCATGAGGCGGCAAACAGTCAGGCCGAGGCCAAAAAGAGCGAAGAGGCCGCAAAGAAATACGCCGGCGATGCGGCGGCCATTGCCAACACCGACAAGACCCTCACCGTCTCCGGCGCGGCGGCGGACGCTGCGGCCACCGGCGTGCGCATCAAACTCTTGGAGATGGTGCATGACACAGATGTAAACGGTATCAGTTTTGTCTCGGCATTTGATACGCTGGACGGCGTAGAGCTGACAGGCGTGTGGAATAAGGCGGCGTCGAGGGTGGATTTTTGAGGAGGATAGACCATGGAAACGAGACTTGGTGATATGGCGGTGGGCAGCACCGTTAAAATCAAGGTGGACGGCACGCTGAGGGATTTTATCATCGTGCAGCAGGGCAACCCTGACTCCACGATCTATGATTCGAGCTGTGACGGAACGTGGGTGCTAATGAAAGACATCTACGAAAACAGCTATTGGCATACCTCGAATATGAACGACTATGCAAATAGCTATATCCACTCCTACCTGAACAGCACGTTCTTTAATCTGATCGATGCGGACATCCGCAAGGAAATCAAACAGGTAAAGATCCCGTATCGCAAGGGTAGCGGCACGTCTATGGACGTTACCGGCGGCTCGAATGGCCTGTTAGCGAAGATCTTCCTGCTCAGCGGGACCGAAACGAAACTAACTAATTATGCGCCGATCCGCGAGGGCGCAGAGCTGACCTATTTCAAGGGCTGTGAAAATAATGCTAGGTGCCCCGAGCGTGTTGCCTATTATAACGGTTCTGCCTTCATCTGGTGGCTCCGCTCTCCGCTCTGCCTCAACTCATACACCTACAAGCGCGCGCTGTACAGTAACATCGATGGCAGCTGGCAAGCCAACGACTGCGTACACTCGTACGGTATTCGCCCCGCTTTGATTTTGCCCTCTGCTCGCTTGGTGTCTGACGATGGCATAGTGATCGGAAACCGCGCCCCCGAAGTGACCAGCGATGCAGGAGCCAGCGGGGCAGAGCTGGGAGAGAAGAACGCCCCCTTTACAGTGGGATACACCGTGACGGACAGGGACGGCGACCTCATGACGGTGACGGAGAAGCTGGATGGAGAGGTGAAAGCCGTAAAGACAGACGTGGGCGGTACGGTAGTCAAGGTGCAGACGGCACTCAACGACGAGGGAACCGTACCCGCGTGGGACACTTATCCTGCCAAGTACGAGTTCTTCATGCCGCTGACTGCCAAGAAAGCGTGCCTGCGACTCCGCTCGCTGGAGTTCCGCGTCAAGGGCTATGTGCCGGGCACGATGCGCACCGTCCTGCGCAAGTACGGCTCCACGACCGCCCTAGTGGATAAGTTCATCGACATTATCCGCGGCTACAACGACGTGGCGCTGGACATGGGCGATTTCGCGCTGGAAAAGGGTGTGGAGTACCAGCTCTATTTCGCCGCCTCCAACAACTTCTACCCGCCCTCAGTGACCCCGGGCTGGGTGGTGGAGAACGACTATGTGGATATTGCCACCGGCAGCGCCTACTACGGCGACGACACCACCCTGATCTTCTCCGGCACTATTGGAATCGTGGAGACCCATACAGCGGCCGGAACGTACGGAGCGACCACCGACACCCTTACGGTGGACTGGCTGAACGAAAAGGAAGGTTACACTCAGCTGCTGAACGGACCCCACACCCTGACCCTGACAGTGGGTGACGGCTTTGCCTCAGTGGACTGGACGGCGACCTTTACCAAAAATGTGACCCATACCGTTCTCTCGCTGGCCCAGCCGCTGACGGCAGATGACACCATCACCGTGGCCGCGCTGACGCTGGAGGGCAGTTTCCCCACAGACCTGAGCCTGACCGTGGAGATGACCAATAACGCACTGGATGATGCTCCGGTGTGGGAGAACTGCACCGACATCCAGCGCGGCGAGAGCCGGGCCTTTGTACACCACGCCTTTACCAACAAGACCGCCGCCCGGGGCTTTGCATTCAACTACAAGGTGATGATTGCCCGAGGAGCTTCCGGCGTCGGCGGCAATGTCACCATGATCGGAGGTGTGATCGGATGAGTCTTTGCAAGATGGATAAGAGCCTGAAAGAGCTCCACAAGAAGCTGGAAGAGGAGCGGATGCTCAGAGAGCTGCCCGGCCTTGTGGCGGGGATCGAGGACGCCATGTGTGAGCAGGATGCGGAATCACAGGAGCGGCTGGCGACTATCGAGGACTCGCTGTGCGAGCTGGATGCCGCTATCAACAACAAGTAAGGAGGTAGCATATGGATAAAATCTGGGCAAACAGGTTGATTGCCGGTACCAAGGAATGGGCAGAGATGCCCGCAAGCCGCCGCGCCGGTGTCAAGCGGGAGCTGGCCAAGCGGGTGACCGACGGCGAGATCAGTGAAGAGCAGTACAAGGAGATCACGAGGGAGGACTACTACAATGGATAAACTGCTGGAGCTGCTGGAAAAGCTGGTGCGGGCTCTCTTTGGCCCGGGGGACAAGCAGGATGCCGAAGAGGCAAAGCCCGCACCGGAACCTCCCGAACCCCCCGGGGCAGAGGCTGTAACCGGCTGGGAGGGAGACCTTCCTTACCGGTTCATTGACGTGAGCCGGTGGCAGGGAATCATCAAAATGGAGGGTTGGGCGCAGGTAAAAGCGGCAGGCTACAAAGGCGCGATGCTGCGGGCCGTAGGGAACCGCAACGGTGTCCCCTACATCGACCCCACCTTCGAGGATAACTATGCCAACGCAAAAGCGGCAGGGCTGGACGTGGGTGTCTACTACTACACCGACGCCATCACTGAGAAGCTGGCTGACGAAGAGCTGGCTGCACTGCGGCAGGCGCTGCGGGGCAAGGAGCTGACCATGCCGGTGGCGTTGGACATGGAAAACGACGCGCTTGCCGTGCTGAAGCCGAACGACCTGACCAACCTCGCGGCCTACCACCTCGAGCAGATCGAGAAGATGGGGTTCTTCGCCCAGCTCTACACCTACACGAGCTATGCCAACGTCCATCTGGACATGGCAAGGCTGGCCTGGCGGTGGGACATCTGGCTGGCGGACTACACGGGCAAGACCCCGAAGGTGCAGTTCAAGTACAGCGCTCACCAGCACAGCAGTGAGGGCCGCGTGCCGGGCATCAACGGGCTGGTGGACCTCGACGTCACGACGGTGAACTACCCGAAGATCATCAAGGCAAAGGGGCTGACCCGGCTCCGGGAGGTATAATGGAGCTGTATGAGTCGTTGAAAGTCGTCGGTGCAGCGATGATCGGCCTCTTCGGGTTTCTGGCATCGCTGGACAAGATGGTTGATCTCTGGAAAAAGTACAAGGGTCTGGCCGAGGCTCCCGACAAGGCCCAGAACGAGGAGATAAAAAACCTGAAGGATGACGTGGAGCTGCTGAAGGCCAGGATGATGAGCGTGCAGGATGCACTGGGCAGGGATATGCGGCGATTCAATAATCTCGATGACCTTGTCCTGCTGATCCTGGACGGCGTGCAGAACCTGTTAGAAGCACAGCTCTCGGGAAACAACCACGATGGCATGGAAGCGTGCCATCAGAACATTCTTAAGTACCTCATGAAAGGAGCGACCAAACATGGAGACAGCAGTGAGTAAACTTCTGAGCATCCTGCCCGCCCCGGTGGCGGCAGTGCTGATGCTGGGCGGCGTGATCTTCTACGTCTTGGGCTGCGTCAGGTTGGGCTACGGTGCCGCCGTAAGGCCTCTCGTTCTCGACTTAATAGCCCGGGCCGAGCAGGAAATTCAGGGCACAAAGCGTGGCGCAGAGCGAAAGGCCTGGGTGACGAAGGTGCTGAGAGCGGCCCTGAATAACAGCAAGTATGGCAGATTCATCTCGTGGATCATTACCGATGAGACCATCGGGCGGGTGATCCAGTTTTTCTTTGACC
>ENA-ORCP01001425-ORCP01001425.1-human-gut-metagenome-genome-assembly--contig:-NODE-1425-length-20487-cov-10.284174_pt1 | contig 20487 bp, 18 predicted proteins | sample MGYA00242990_ERZ507991 | MGnify/ENA primary metagenome ERZ507991 (study PRJEB26167, sample SAMN06115496) | human gut metagenome | host: Homo sapiens | place: China:Henan | collected 2015-05-07... | reverse complement strand
CAGGTCTTTTCGATCTCGTCCCATGTGACATTCTTGTTGATGACGTTGCGCAGGCGCTGGGTGCCGGCTTCGGCGGCAAAGGTCAGGCCGCTCTTGCGCACCTTGGTGGTCTTTTCAATGAGGCTCTGGGAGAAGTTGTCCACACGCAGAGACGGCAGCGAAAGACTGACATGCTCTTTGGGTGCCCACTCGTTCAAATCATCCAACAGCTCTTCCAGCTGGCCGTGGTCGGAAGTGGACAAGCTGGACAGACTGAGCTCCTCGTAGCCCGTGTTGGAGCAGAGCTCCTGGGCGGCCTTGTTCAGCAAACTGGCATCCCGCTGGCGCATGGGGCGGTACAAAAAGCCCGCCTGGCAGAAACGGCAGCCACGAACACAGCCGCGCAGCACCTCAATGCTGGCGCGGTCCTGGATGGCACCCACCATTGGGACGACGAAATTTGTCGGCGGCGTAAACTCGTTCAGATCCTTGATAATGGCCTTGGTGATTTTGGCCGGAATGCCCGGCTCATTGGGCGTGATGGCTTCGATCCGACCGTCTTCCTGATAGGTAACATCGTAGAACGTCGGGATATACACGCCCGGAATTTTAGCAATTCGGAGCAGCAGCTCTTTCTTGGAGACGCCGCCCTCCTTTTTGGCTTTCTCAATTTCGGCGCAGATGCCGGGCAGCTGATTCTCACCCTCGCCCAGCTGAATAACGTCAAAGAAATCCGCAATGGGCTCCGCATTGCAGGCACAGGGGCCGCCCGCCACGATCAGCGGCCAGGAGCTGTCCCGGTCTTTGGAATAAAATGGGATACCCGCCAGGTCCAGCATGGCCAGGATGTTGGTATAGGAAAGCTCGTATTGGAGGGTAAAGCCCACCGCGTCAAAATCCGTGAGCGGATCCTTGCTCTCCATGGTATACAGGGGCAGCTGCAGCCGCTCCATCTCCGCTTTCATGTCCAGCCAGGGCATAAAAGCACGCTCGCACCACCAGTTTTCGTGGGAGTTGAGCAGCTCATACAGGATTTTCTCCCCCAGGAATGACATGCCCACTTCATAGGTATCCGGGAAGCAGAACGCAAACCGCACATCCACGTTGTTTTTATCTTTATATACGCTGCCCGGCTCGCCACCGGTGTAACGGCCCGGCTTCTGCACCCGGCCCAGCGCTTCTTTCAGTTTTGGGTCAAACATCCATTTCCTCCATGACAGAATGATTTTCTATTGTTGTATTGTACCTTATTTGACCAAGGATTGCAAGAAAAGAAAGACACACAAACAAAAATCCCCGAAAACTGGCTTCACAAACCAACTTTCAGGGATTTCTTTTTGGAGCTACTGATCCGATTCGAACGGACGACCTGCTCATTACGAGTGAGCTGCTCTACCGGCTGAGCCACAGTAGCACATTGCGATCTCTGCAACGTGTGATATTCTACCATAAAAGCCGGGAGCTGTCAAGATTGATTCGCAACTTTGTCCCTCTGTGTTTGATTCGGCTCCTTTGCAAGGACGCGGCTCAGCTCACAGACCACAAAGCAGCAGCCGAGAAACACCAGCAGCGCACAGTCGGGCGGGAGGCGGCGCATCGTGGTCACGCGGCCGCACAGGGTGCTGAACGTCTCCTGCGCCCGCTGAGGAAGGAGAAGATAGAATACCAGCAGCGAAAGCGGCAGATGGAGCAGCCGGGCGCGGTAGAGCGGGCGGAGGGTCATCTCGGGCGGGCAGATGGTCCGCACCTGCATCAGAACAGAAAGCCCCTGCACGCTCAGCGCCGCGCAGCACAGCATACTGGCGAACCGACCGCTTTTTGCAGCCAGGTCACAGCCGGAGCAGACCTCTAAAAGCATCGCGCAGAAAACGCCTGCACCGGAGGGCAGCACTTCCCCCGCTCCTGCGGCCAGCATCCGGAAAAACAGGACGAAGCCGCAGAGCTTGAGGTAGGTCTGGGCCGCCTGCGCGATGATGCCGTCCAGCCGGAGAGGCTGCGAAGCGGTCGGGACAGCGGGGTGCGCCATTGACCCAAGCGTCCCTCCCAGCCGCGCCAGAAGCGCGGCGGACAGATAGCCCGCCGCCACCTGTGCAAGGAACAGCAGGACGCCCAGCTCTGCACTGCCCAGCATGGACTGCCCGACAGCCAATATCACAAAGGACGGGCTGGAACAGACACAGGCCGGAAGGAGCGCATCGGCCTCCCGCGCGGTGAGCTGCCCGGAGCGGACGGCCCCGGCGGCGGCACTTGCTGCGGGAGCAAAGCCGCCCAGAGAGCCGATGAGCAGCACCCGCCCAGCCGCCGGAGCACGGACCCCGATGAGTCTTGCCGCCGGGCAGAAGGGCAGCCCCAGCACATCCGCCGCCGGGCATTGGATGAGCAGCGTGGACACGATGAGGAATGGGAACAGCGAAAGCAGCAGCGAGCCGCCGCAGAGCGCCAGACCCTCCCGCAGGGCCTGTGCGCAGGCATCCGGCGCGGCAAACGGCAGCAGACCCGCGGTCAGCGCCATCAAAAAATACCCCGTGCTCCGGATTTTCTCTTTCTGAATCATACGCGCACCCTCCATTTCCATATATATGTGGTAATTGGCAGCGGTTTGCATGGCGGGAGGGAGCAGCGTGGGAAGGAAACGAAAGCAAACGCATTCCCTGCGCGGCTGGTTCCGGCGGATGTTCCGTCAGCCGCCCGGGGACTTCTACGGACGGGCTTCGGTCTACCTGAGCGGCAGAAGGATGGAGATCGAGCAGTTCCGGCGCATCCGCTCCTACGAAGAAGGCAGGCTCTGTCTCGAGCTGGGGTGCGGCACTCTGACGGTCTACGGCGACGATTTGAAGATAGAGACACTCTCCGCCCGGAGGCTCACCCTGCGGGGGCAGATCTTGCGGACCGATTTTTCAAAGGAATAGGAGCTTTCTACCATGGAATGGACTCAGCTCTGGGCAGGCGTCATCTTTGCGGCGCAGAACGGCGATGCCGAAGGTCTGCTGACTGCTGCGGCCGCAGGCGGGCTGCACCTCTCCGACATCGTTCCCCGGCCCGGCGGGTTCTCGGCCCGGTGCGCCGCATGGCATTATCGGAAACTGGCCGCTCTGGCTCGCAGACGGCGGGTGCGGCTGCGCATCCAAAAACGGCGGGGTCTTTTCTTTTGCATCCGTCCCCTTCTCCGGCGGCGGGGGCTCTGGGCCGGATGCCTTGTCTTTCTCCCGCTGCTGCTCTGGCTGCAGGGCTTTGTCTGGTTCGTCGAACCGGTGGGCCTGACGCCCGGCCAGCAGGCGCGGGCCGCCGTCGTCCTGTGGGAGGCAGGGCTTTTCCCGGGAAATGCCGTCACACAGGAAAAGCTCACCGCCGGAGAATACGCCCTGCTCCAGAGCGGTGAGTTTTCCTGGGCCAGCCTCAACTTTATGAAGGGAAAGCTGGTGGCGGAAGCGGCTGCGGCGAAACCGGTGCCGGACATCGCGGCCGGGACGCTCCACGGCCTCCGGGCCAGGGTGTCCGGCACAGTCGTTCGCACCAACCTCGTCAGCGGAACGATGCTCGTCGTCCCCGGTCAGGCCGTAGAAGCCGGTCAGGGCCTCATCGGGACAGCCCGCGCCGAACGGGACGGAACGCTCATCTTTCAGCCTGCGGCGGGCAGCGTCCGGGCGCAGTTCGAGTGGGAAAACGAGCAGGATATTGCTCTCCTGCTGCCCATCGAGCAGCTCACAGGGCAGCAGACCGTGCATCGGACGCTGTTCTGGGACGGTCATGCTGTCACTCTGCCCTCCCTGCATCCTGCTCCAGGCGAGGCAGAGGCCGCAGCCGTCGTCCGACACTACCAGCCAGAAGTCTTCGGGCTCCCCGTCCCTGTTTTTATCGAAGAAACGACATATTATTATAAAGTTTCCACCGATTTGGAGCGGACCGAAGAGCAGGCTCTGGCCCTTGCAAGGCTGCAAAGTAAACAAGCTTTACAGCAAAATTGGCCTGATTTTGAGCTTCTGGCCCGCAAAGAGGACGTCTCCCTCGAAGAAAACACCCTCCACTACCGGGTCGTCTACACCATCACCGCCGACATCTGCAAATGAAAACGCCGCACAGCCCTGAGCACATCTGCTCCGGCCATGCGGCGATTTATGATGATGGATTTTTGTTACTTCTCTTCCGGGGTCGTCTCGGCCAGAAGCTCGTTCAGGTCGAACTCATACTTCGTGTGGCAGAAGTGGCAGACCACCTCACACTTCGGGTCTTCGTCCCGGAGCTTTACCAGCTCTTTGCGGCCAAGGCTGAGGAGCATATCCTTCGTGCGCTCCTTGCTGCAGTCGCACTGATACTTCACCTCGCGGGTATCGAGGACCTGCGGGTCGAAGCCTGCCATTGCCAGCTCCATCATATCCTGCGGGGTCTTCCCTGCCCGGAGCATCTCGGTGACGGAAGGCATGGCGGCGATGTTCTGCTCCAGACGGGTGATCTCGGCATCGGTCGCGCCCGGCAGGAGCTGCAGCAGATAGCCGCCGGCGCAGGCGATGGACAGATCCTTGTCCACCAGAACGCCCAGCGCACACACGGTGGGGATCTGCTCGCTGTAGGCGTAGTAGCTGGTGATGTCCTCGGCGATCTCACCGGACACCAGCGGCACCTGACCCACCGTCGGCTCCTTCTGGAGCTTGTTGTCCCGGATGACGGTCAGAACGCCGTCTTTGCCGACTGCGCCGCCCACGTCCAGATGTCCGTTCTCCTTTGCGGGAAGCTCGACCAGCGGGTGGTCGATGCAGCCTTTGACGTTGCCGTGTGCGTCGGTGCAGGCGATGACGACGCCAGCCGGGCCGCCGCCGGATACGCGCAGGGTGATGGAGTCGCCATCATCCTTGAGCATCGCGCCCATCAGGGAGACACCGGTGAGCAGACGGCCAAGGGCTGCGCTGCAGGTGGCGCTGGTGGTATGCAGCTTTTCTGCCGTGCGGACGATCTCAGTGGAGTCCACGCCGCAGAACACGACACCGCCGTTTTCAGAAATGCCGCGGATAAGATTCGACATATTATTGTTCCTCCAGTTGGGTATACTGTTTGACTGCGCAGAAGAAATAGCGCTCGCTCTCGTCGGTCAGAGGGCCAAAGCTCTCGCCGTCGCAGACACTTTCCAGCGCAAAGCCATGCTTTCCCAGAGCGGCGCGGATGGTGTCGAGGTCGTAGGTGTACTCGTAGAACTGCTCGTGGAAGTGCTCTCCCGTCTCGCGGTAGTCGATGTCCACGCTGATCTCCACCCGGCGGTCGGCGGCGCTGTAATGGTTGCGCCAGACGCAGGAGGCGTCCTCTTCTTCAAACGTAAAGACGTTTTCGCCCAGCACGTTCTGGTGCTTATAGGGCGTGTTCATATCGAACAGGAGCACGCCGCCCTTTTCCATAAAGAAGCCGGCGTTGGCGATGGCTTTGTCCAGGTCCGGGATGTGGTTGAAGGTGTCGAAGGTGGACACCGCACCCCGGATGGTGCCGTAGAGGTCCAGCTTGAGCAGGTCCTGCCGCAAAAGAAGCAGGCCGCCGGAAAGGCCAAGCTGCTCGGCCTTGTCCCGGACGACGCAGAGCATCTCCTCCGACTGGTCGATGCCGATCATATCGTAGCCCGCCTGCGTGAGCATCAGGGTCAGCTCTCCTGTCCCGCAGCCCAGGTCTGCGAGGATGCCGTCATGGATACCGTGGGCTTCCAGCTCTTTTTTGATGTGGGCATACAGGGCCTCGTAGTCGGCCTCGCCGTTGAACTCATCGTAAAAATAAGCAAATTCGTTGTAAGCCATTGCGTTACTCCGCGTCCTCTGCGTTTGCCTCGTACTCGGCGGCGACGGCTGCGTTCAGCACAGCCTGCAGCTCCGTGATGCCGTAGCCGCTCTCGCCGCTGGTCAGCACCACTTTCTGGCAGCCGTAGGGCAGGCAGAGCTTTTCGAACTCCTCCTGCGTCTGGGCCAGCTGGCTCTTTTTGAGCTTATCCGCCTTGGTCAGGGCCACGACGAAGGGGATGTTGTGGTAGTGGAGATAATGCAGCATCTGGATGTCATCGGCGCTGGGGGCGTGACGGCAGTCGATGAGCTGGACCAGCAGGGTGTGGTGGCGCTGGGCCTCGAAGTAGCTGTTGATGAGGTCGTCCCAGCGCTCACGGTCGGCGTTGCTCACCTTGGCATAGCCGTAGCCGGGCAGGTCCACAAAGTAGCAGTCATCCACCGCGTAGAAGTTGATGGTTGCCGTCTTGCCCGGCGTGCTGGACACGCGGGCGAGATTCTTGCGGTTGCAGAGCTTATTGATGAGGCTGGATTTGCCCACGTTGGAGCGGCCGGAGAAGCTCAGCTCCGGGCGGTCGCTCTCGGGCAGCTGGCTGGAAATGCCGTAGCTTGCAATGAAATCCGCTTTGTTATAGTTCATGGAGCTTTCCTTTCTTTGATAAATGCCATCTATCCCAACTCCTTCAGTCATCGCTTACGCGATGCCAGCTCCCTCAGTGAGGGAGCCTCCAGCGAAGAGGAAAAGCTTTCCGGTATGCCAAAGCCTCCCTCCTTGAGGGAGGGGGACCGCGTCAGCGGTGGAAGGAGTTCTTTTCCCTCAGCAGACCGCGCCCGGCTGCGGCTTTTCAGCCGTCTGCGGCAGGGCCGCAGCCTCAGCGGGCTTTACCTTCCTGGTGCGGGGGTGGCCCGCAGACACCGTCTTGGGCTTGAGGAGGGCTGCGGCGAGGACCTGCGACAGGTTGGACATGGGCAGGAACTCGATGTTCTTCTTGACCTCGTCGTCCACCTCGTACAGATCGGACAGGTTGTCCTTCGGGATGAGGACGGTCTTCATCCCCTCGCGGTAAGCGGCCATGCTCTTCTCGCGGAGGCCGCCGATGGGCAGCACATTGCCGTGGAGGGTGATCTCGCCGGTCATGGCCACATCGCCCCGCACCGGGATGCCGGACAGGCAGGAGATGAGGGCCGTGGTCAGGGTGACGCCGGCAGAGGGGCCGTCTTTGGGGACTGCGCCCTCCGGGGCATGGATGTGCAGGTCGCACTTCTTGAGGCGCTCGGAGTCGATGCCGTACTCTGCGGCATGGACGCGGGCATAGGTGATGGCCAGCTGGGCGCTCTCCTTCATCACGTCGCCCAGAGAACCGGTGACGGTGATCTTGCCGCTGCCGTTGTCGATGACCTGCACCTCGATGGGCAGGGTCTCGCCGCCGATGCTGGTCCATGCCAGACCGTTGGCGATGCCGATGGCGTTGGTGCGGTTGAGAAACTCGGGCTTGACCATCCGGGGTCCCAGCAGCTTTTCGAGGCCGGTGCCGGTGACGGAGACATTCTCCGCCTCGCCGGAAGCAATTTTCCGGGCGCACTTGCGCAGGACGCTGGTGATGGTGCGCTCCAGATTGCGGACGCCGGCCTCGCGGGTGTAGCCGTCGATGATGCCGTAGAGGGCGCTCTGGGAGAAGGTGACCTTGCCGGTCAGGCCGCAGGAGCCCAGCTGTTTGGGGACCAGATGCTTCCGGGCGATGTTGTACTTTTCCACCCGGGTGTAGCTGGGCAGCTCGATGACGTCCATGCGGTCGCGCAGCGGGCCGGGGATGGCACCGAGGTCGTTGGCCGTGGTGATGAAGAGCACATGGCTCAAATCAAACGGCATATCGATGAAATGGTCGTTGAAGGTGCTGTTCTGCTCGGGGTCGAGGGCTTCCAGCAGAGCGGCCGCCGGGTCGCCCCGGAAGTCGCCTGCCAGCTTGTCGATCTCGTCCAGAAGCATCAGGGGGTTCGAGCTCTTGGCAGAGATCATGGCGTTGATGATCTTGCCGGGCATCGCGCCGATGTAGGTGCGGCGGTGGCCGCGGATCTCGGCCTCATCCCGCACGCCGCCGAGGCTGATGCGGACATACTTGCGGTTCAGGCTCTCGGCGATGGAGCGGGCGATGCTGGTCTTGCCGACACCCGGAGGGCCGACGAGGCAGATGATCTGGCCCTTCACGTCGGGGGCCAGCTTGCGGACGGCCAGCACCTCGAGGATGCGGTCCTTGACCTTCTTCAGGCCGTAATGGTCCCGGTCCAGCACCCGCTGGGCCTTGGCGATGTCCAGATCGTCCTCGGTAAAGGTGTTCCAGGGCAGGTCGAGGCAGGTGTCCAGATAGGTGCGGATGACCGTGCCTTCCTGATTGCTGCTCTGCATCTTGGAGAGGCGGTCCACCTCTTTGAGAAGCTTCTTTTCCCGGTCCTCGTCCAGATGGAGGGCCGTGATCTTCCGGCGGTACTCCTCGGCCTCGGCGGTGGTATCGTCGTCCTCGCCCAGCTCCTCGCTGATCATGTGGAGCTGCTCGTGGAGGTAGTAGTCGCGCTGGTTCTTGTCCATCGCCTCGTCTACCTTCTGGGCGATCTCCTTATCGATCTCGAGCATCCGGCGCTCCCGGTGCATCTTCTCGATGAGCAGATGCAGACGGCCCATCAGGGTGCCTTCGTCCAGAATGGCCTGCTTATCCTCGAAGCGGAACAGGAGGTTGGCCGGGATGTACTCGGACAGGAAGGCGGCGTCGGTGCTGGTGGTGATGGCAAACACCACGTCCTTGCCGATGTGGGGGTTCAGAGCCAGCAGGTCGTCAAAGCTCTTTTTGACGTTGCGGACGAGGACGTCCGCCTCCGGCAGCTCCTCGGGCTTCGCCATCCTGACCGGGGCCGGGCGGACGGTGGCCAGCAGGAAGCTGCCGTCGTCCTCCATCTCGGAGAGTCTGGCGCGGTATTTGCCTTCGACCAGGATGCGGACGAGGTCGTCCGACACCCGCATCACCTGCTTGACCTCGGCCACGACGCCGTAAGTATAGAGGTCGGCGGACTTGGGGTCCTCGACCTTCATCTCTTTCTGTGCCACGAGGAAGACGTCAGAGTTGTTGCTGACGGCCCACTCCACGGCGGCGATGCTCTTCTCGCGGCCCACCTCGAAGTGGAGCAGATTGTTGGGGAAGACCACCAGCCCGCGCAGGGCGATGGCCGGAAGGTGGAGGACGCTCCGCTCCACCTTGACCGTAACTTTTTCAGACATAGTACAAAACCTCCCAGCCGTCCCTCGGATGCGAGTCATCCATAAGGGCGGCTTTTTTGTAGGGTCATATCAAATCTATCATTTTATTATAGCGAAAAATGTTTGCAGATGCAACCGTTCAGCGCTTTTCCCGGGTGTTGTAGCCCAGTCTGCCCAGTGCGGGCAGGATGGCCCGGAGGGTCAGGGACGTGAGGGCGCCCATGACGAGGCCCAGCACCAGCATCACCGGCGCATAGTACAGCGACATGGCCGAGGACAGGATGAGCCCCGCGCCAAGCAGCTGGCCGATGTTGTGGGACAGTGCGCCGCAGACCGACAGGATGAACCATGTGGGCCGGAACGGGAGCTTATAGTAGAGCACCCACATCACCAGCAGGGACAGCAGCCCGCCGCAGAGCGAGAGGAAGCCTGCCGTCCAGCCGGAGACGAGAAAGACGAACAGCGCCTTGAGCAGGTCGAGATAGAGCGCCTGCCGCGCCCCCATGAAGAACAGTGCATACATCACCACGATATTCGCAAGGCCCAGCTTCATGCCCGGCGCAAGGCCCGGGATGACCAGTGTGCCTTCGATGAAGGAAAGCGCCATCGCCAGCGCGAACAGCAGGCCGGAAAGTGCGATCTCGTGTGTTTTCTTTGGGTCATGGTTTCGGTTTGCCATCGGCTCTCCCCCTTTGCTGCATCGGTCATTCTTCGCCGCCGGCGGTCTGCTCGTACTGCTCCTGCTCTTCGACGGCGGCTTCCCATGCGGCGAAAAGCTCGTCCTGATGGAAGCGCAGGTCGCTGAGCTCGTCGCTCTTTTCCCGCAAAAGCTGGGGGTCGTTGTAGACCTCCGGCGAGTTTATCTCGTTTTCCAGCTCCACTTCGCGGGCGCCGCAGGCTTCCATCTCGTCCTCGCAGGCTTTGATCTTGGCGCGCAGCTCGGCCCGGCGGCGGCGCTGCTCTTTGCCGTAGCCCGCCTTGGCGGGTTCGCTGCTCTTCTCGGCCACGGGGGCGGGAGCGGCGCGGCCCATCAGGGCGTCATAGCTGGGGTAGATGACCGCCTTGCCGTCCTCGAGGTAGAGGATGGGGCAGGCCAGACTGTTCATCAGGTGGCGGTCATGGGTGACGAGGAGCAGCGTGCCGGTGTAGGCCATCAGCGCCTCGGTCAGGTTCTCGCGGGTGTAGATGTCCAGATGGTTGGTAGGCTCGTCCAGGAACAGCAGGTTCGGGCGTTCCAGCACGATCTCTGCAAAGCGCAGTCGGGCCAGCTCGCCGCCGGACAGGGCCTCGCAGGGCTTGAAGACCGTCTCGCCCCGGAAGCCCAGCTTTGCCAGATGGCTGCGGACTTCCAGCTCGGTCATCCGGGGGTACTTGTTCCAGATGACGTCGATGACGCGGCCCGCGCCGATGCGGTCCTGCTGCTGGGCGAAGATGCTGGGCCGTGCGCCGGTGCCAAGGCGGACCATGCCGCCGGAGGGGCGGCGCTTGCCGTCCAGCACCTGCATCAGGGTGGATTTGCCTGCGCCGTTGGGGCCGGCGATGATGAGCCGCTGGCCGCGGCAGACCGTATAGGTGAAGGGCTCCAGCAGGGTGCGGCCGCCGATCTTGATGGTCAGGTTCTTGAGCAGCACCAGCTCATTCCACGGTTCCACGTCGTATTCGAAGCGGAACTTGAGCTGGTTGGTCTCGTCCTGAGGGGCCTCGGTGATCTCCAGCTTTTCCAGCTGCTTGCGGCGGCTCTGGGCCATCTTGGTGGTAGAGGCGCGGACGAGGTTGCGGTCGATGTAGTCCTGTAATTTTTCGGCCAGCGCCACGTCGGCGTCGTGCTGCTTCTGGCGCAGGGCGTCGGCGGCTTCCTTCTGGGGCAGATAGGCCGAGAAGTTGCCCTTGTAGGTGGTCATGGTCTGGAAGGAGACTTCCCAGATCTTGGTACAGACGTTGTCGAGGAAATAGCGGTCGTGGCTGACCACCAGAACGGCACCGGAGTAGCCCTTGAGGTAGTTTTCCAGCCACTCCATGGTGGCGAAGTCCAGATGGTTGGTGGGCTCGTCCAGAATGAGGACGTCCGGCTTCTCGAGGAGGAGCTTGGCCAGACGGAGACGGGTCAGCTCACCGCCGGAGAGGACGCCCACGTTCTTGCTCCAGGTATCCTGTGCAAAGCCCATGCCGGACAGCACCTTCTTGATGTTGACGTCCATGTTGTAGCCGTCGGCGGCGTCGATGATGTTCTGCAATTCGTCGTGCTTTTCGAGAAGGGCGGCGTCGTCGGGAGAGGCCGCCATCTTCTTTTCCAGGATCTGCATCTGGGCCATGGCGTCCAGCACAGGGGCGAAGGAAGAGCGCATCTCCCCGTAAATATCCAGCGTGACATCGAGCTTTGCGTTCTGCTCCAGATAGCCCAGCGTCACGCCGTGGGTCACGCTGAACTCGCCGTCATAGTCGGTGTAGACGCCGGTCAGAATTTTGAGCAGGGTCGTCTTGCCTGCGCCGTTCTGGCCCACGATGCCGATGCGGTCTTCTTTTTCCACGCTGGCGCTCACGTCGTGCAGGACGACTTTCTCGCCAAAGCTCTTTCCGAGTTTTTCCAAATGAATCAGCATATCGTTCTTCCGTGTTCTTTTCCAGTAGGGTGGATGGGGACATTCCCGCCGTTACAGCTGATGGCGGCGGTGCTTGAGGCCGAGGTTCGCCAGCTCTTCCGGCTCCATCACCAGCGGGTAGAGCTCTTCCAGCGAGGCGATCTCGTAGGTGGGGTTCACCTTGCCCGGGTTCTCGGCGTGGCCGGGGTTGAACCAGCAGGTGTCAAGGCCCGCGTTCACGCCGCCCTGAATGTCGCTGGTGAGGCTGTCGCCCACCACCAGGACGTGCTCCCGGTTCTCCACGCCCAGAGCGCGGAGGGCGGAGTCGAAGATGCGGCGGCTGGGCTTCTCGCTGTCCAGCTTCTCGGAGACGAAGACGTCTTCAAGGTAGGCCCCGATGCCGGATTCTGCCACCCGGCGGCTCTGCACCTTCTCGAAGCCGTTGGTCACGATGGCCAGCGTCGCCACCTCGGAAAGCTCCCCGAGGACGTCCGGCACATTGGGGGTCATCAGGTCGGGGTGGGAGGACAGGTGGTCGAGGTAGCAGCGGTTCATCTCCACGCCGTCACCGGCTGCGTTGATGGCCTTGAGGAAGCGGGTGAAGCGCTCCCCCATCAGCTTGTCGCGGCGTATCTGGCCCTTTTCCAGCTGACGCCAGAGCTCCGAGTTGATGTCCCGGTAGGTCTGCACCGTCCCGGCGTCCGGCTCGATGCCGTATTCCACCAGCGTCTCAGCCAGCGCCTTGTTCTCGGCGGCGTCAAAGTCCAGAAGCGTATTGTCTGCATCGAAGAGGATGCAATAATATTTTGCCATGTTTCTTTCCCTTCTCTATCATGTTTCGAGCCGCCTGCCGCTTTGAGCGGGCGCGGCTGCGGAGCGGTTTGAGAACAGCGAGAAGCCAGCCCCGCCCGGCAGAGCTGGCTTCTCGTATTTTTTATCCTTCCAACGTCATTTCATAGGCTTCGTCGTCGGACTGGTCCGGCAGGTTCCCGCTGCACTTGCAGTGTGGCGTGCAGGCGCACTCTTTTGCGATGCACTTTGCCATCTGCTCCTCCGTCACGCCGTTCTCGACGTTTTCCCAATCCATGTCGTAGTAGTCCACGCTGCCGTCGGTCACATCTTCTGCGCCGGGCAGGCCGAGGACTTGCATTTCTTCACGGAACATCCGCTCGCCTCCTCTCGGCTCAGCCTATGCGGCTGCGCAGAGGAAGGTGCGGGGCGTCATTCTGCCTTGCTTTCGGCTTCCTTGCTGGCGGAGGCTTCCGGCTTGGTTTCGGCCTTGGGCTCTGCCTTAGACTCAGCTTCGCTCTCGGCCTTGCTTTCGGACTCCGGCTCTGCCTTGGAGCTGCCGGACGACGAACTGCTGGTGCTGTGGGAAGAGCTGCCCGAGCTTGCAGAGGAAGAGGATGTACTGCCGGAAGAACCGGCATGGGACGAGGAGGAACTGCTGGTGGAGCCGGACTCGCTGGTCACACCGCTGCCGATGGTGATGGTCAGGGTGTTGCTGCTCACCTTGCAGTCGTTGTAGGTGACGACGGCGTGGATCTTATAAGAAGCGTTGGCCATGGAGCTGTCCACCACCACAGTGATGCTGGACTTGCCGGCGGCCTGCGTGACCTCCTGACCGTTGGCGTACCAGCGCAGGTTCTCGGTCTTGGCGTACTTGCCGCTCAAAGTCGCCTTGAAGGTGTAGGAGCTGCCCACAGCGCCCTTGCCCTCGCTGGTGATGTGGACGGAGGCCGTGCCGAAGACTGCCGTGACGTCCAGATTCTGCTTGAAGTCGGTGTCGGTGCGGGTCTTGCTGGTGAGGCCGTCGCTCCACTTGACGAAGACATGGCCCTCCGCCGGGACAGCGGTCACGGTGATGGATTTGTCGGGGTCGGTGACGGTGTAGGTCACAGAGCTGTTGCCGGTGTCATTGCCGACGCTCAGGGTGCCGCCGCCGTTCTTGTCCACACGGTAGCGGGCCTCGAACTTTTTCTCCTCGCTGGCGCTCTCGCTGGAAGAGCTCTCCGAGCTGCTGGCGCTCTCGGCCTGACTCTCGCTGGAGCTGACAGCCTCCGAGCTGGGAGCGGCCACGGCGGAGCTGGGGTTGGAGACATACTCCATGGTGCGGGTGGGGATGTTGTTGGTGTCGGGGCGGCGGTCCTCGGTCTGCAGGGCGTGGGTGCGGAGATAGTTCAGCACTGCCTTGAGGCCGGCGCTCTTGAGGTGGATGTCGCCGCTGGTGTAGTAGTCCGCGATGCCGTAGCCGTCGCTGCCCTTGAGGGCCTCGGCGGAGTTGAGGAAGCGGACGCCCAGCTGCTCGCACAGATCCAGAAGGGCCATGTTGAAGTCGTCGATCTTGGCCTGGTCCATGTGGGGGTAGTTGGAGTGGTCAGCCGGGACCGGCGGCACCGTGTTGACGATGATGTCGGTGTAGGGGTAGCTCTGCTGGATGGCCTGGATGAGGGCCGTGTAGTGGGCGATGAAGTCCGAGACTTCCATCCCGGTGTCGTTGGTGCCGAAGGTCATGACCACACGGCGGGGCTTCATCATGGCCACCGCCTGAGGGATGGTGTAGTGGTTGGAATCTTTCTTAAAGGTAACGATGCCCTCGTTGAGCGCGACCTGGGTGCCGATGCCCTCTTTGGCGCAGAACTGCTGCAGGGAGATGAGGCCGTTGTTATAGAGGCGGACGGTGTTGGAGTCGCCCAGAAAAAGGGTGTCGTTCAGATAGTCCGTGCCGGCGTCGGCGGTCTCCGTCAGCAGAGCGGTGGAGGCGTTGTCGATCTGGTAGTGGCCCGACAGGTCTTCGCCGGGGGCAGCGGGTCCCTCTGCAGGCTCCGAGACGGAGGGGGCAGGCTCCTCCTTTTTGAGGAGGGTGGTGGTGATGCCGAAGGTCAGCAGCACCGCCAGCACGCAGAGGATGCAGACCAGAACGGCCCGATGCTGCATGGGAGTCATGGTTTCGTTTTGTTGTTGTCTTTTTTGACTCATAGATTCAGTCCCTCTCGTTTCAGGAATGGGAAAGCTCGTCCACCGGGCGGAGAGCCCAGTCCGTCAGCTCTTTGCAGTCAGCGGCCATGAAGACCGGCGCAAAGGGGGCGACCTCTTCCCTGCCGCCGTAGCCGTAGAGCACAGCGGCGGCGTCCAGCCCGCAGTTCACAGCGCCCTGCATATCGTCCCGGCGGTCGCCCACCATCAGCACCCGCTTGCCCTGCATGACGGGCTGGGCGAGGACGTGGCGGATGACGTCGGTCTTGTTGTCGCGGCTCTCATCCATGGACGCGCCGCCCACGAAGGAGAAGTAAGGCGCAAGGCCCTGCTCTTCGAGGATGGGCCTCACAACGTCGGTGGGCTTGCAGGTGGCCGTGCAGAGGGTCAGGCCCGCAGCCTTGAGACGGCCCAGCATCTCCACCACGCCGGGGTAGACGTCGCCCTCGTGGCAGCCCTTGGCGGCGTAGCTCACGCGGTAGCGCTTCGTGGCCTCCTCGATTTTTGCAGGGTCGGAGAAATGCTCGCCGAAGCTCTTGCGGAGGGGCGGGCCGATGTAGCGGCCAAGGTCGCTCCGGGCGACGTCAACGCCCATGGAGCTGAAAACTTCTTCCAGTGTATTGAGAATGCCGGGGGCGGAATCGATGAGCGTACCGTCCACGTCAAACAGGATCGCATCGTAGTGCAGCAAGGTCAGGTTCCCCTTTCTCTTTGGATAAACATTATATAGTATAGCACAGATTTCGATATTCAGCAATTCCAACAAAACACTTTTCCGACTTTTATACATATTTTTAGGCAGCCCCGCCCCGGAAAGGAAAAACTGCCCACCCATTGCGGGCGGGCAGTCGCATTTTGACATCAGCTCTCGGTGGTGGTGCAGTTCCCCGTCGAGGGGTAGTAGAGGTTGTTGGCGATGAATTCCAGCTTCTCTTTCAGCACCAGCTCAAGGTTCGCCACGGCGTGGACCATGTTGGTGGCGGAGTCGTTGACTTCCAGCAGCTTGCACAGGTCCAGCTCCTCCATGCTGAGGGCGGCTTTCATCTTCTGGCTCTCGGCGCAGAGGATGTGGCTCAGGGCCGACTCCTGCAAAGCGATGCTCTCCATCAGGTCGATGACGGCCTGGTCGAGGGAAACTCTCGGCAGCGCGGGGCAGCCGCAGGAAACGCAGGGGGTGCAGTTGGTGGTATCAGCCATAAGAAGGACCTTCCTTTCTATAATAGGAATAGGGCGCAGTCCATCCTATGTGCCTCGCCGCCCGGATGTCACTCCGGCTTTGCGCTCTTCTGTACCTTCTCGATGGTGTCGCGGTAGCCGCCGGAGCCGTACTGGATGCAGCGGTTGATGCGGCTGATGGTGGCGGTGCTGATCTCCACGGCCTTTACGATCTGGTCGTAGGTGCTGCCGCTGAGCAGGAGCTTGGCCGCTTCCAGACGCTGGGCCATATCGGAGATCTCCTTGACCGTGCAGAGGTCTTCGAAGAAGTTGTAGCACTCCTCCCGCGTCTCAAGACTCAGGATCGCGTCGAACAGTGCGTCGGTGGTGGGGTTTCTTCTGGGGTTCTTGTCCGCCATAGCTGCCTCCTTTAGGGCAAAGTGCCGCAGGGTGCGGCACGGGTCTTTCTATTACTCTGTAACTTTAGCACTTGAAAGTGTAAAAGTCAAGTATTCGGTCTTTCTTTCCGGGGGTTTAGCAGATTTCACCTGTGGAGGTGTTCAGTTTTATTCATCTCACGTCTGAACAAAAATCGCCTAAATTTTCTTAGTTTCTCCCCCGCAAAAATGGCACAGTCTCCTAACTTGCCCAAAATATATTGACAAGTTATGAAATCAGGACTAAAGTATACACAATCATTCGGCAAATGCAATGAACAGGACATGACTTTTCGCATTCCCTGCGCTCAGAGAGCCGCCATTCCGGTGCAAGACGGCAGCACAGTGCGATCGGCCCTCACCTGCGAGCAGCCTGTGCGAACCCGCTTGCGGCAGTAGTGCATGGCCGTTCAGCCCACGTTACAGGGCGGCGTATCGGCGGCAGGAACGCCTGTACGCGCAAGCGGCTGCTCCCGAAAGCAGCAAACGAAGTGGTACCGCGGAGAACGACCGGTGCAGATGCACCGTTTGGCCTTCGTCTTCGAGGAAGATGGGATGCATCTTTGTGTCTCTGTCTTTCGTGAGGACGGAGGCTTTTTTCACCCTCCGGGCCGTTTCGCCTGCCCTGCTTTTGGGCACAGCCGCTCTGTCTGGCACATTGCCGGTTGCCGGTGTGAAAGAAAGGAAAGAGGTATAAAGAAATGAATACGCTGGTCATCGTTTTGATCGCAGCCGTGTGTCTGTTCGGCGCTTATACGCTGTATGGCCGCTGGCTGGCCAACAAATGGGGCATCGACCCCACTGCCAAGACCCCCGCAGTCGTCCACGAGGATGGCCGTGACTATGTCCCCACCAACGGCTGGACCGTGTTTGCACACCAGTTCAGCTCCATCGCCGGTGCAGGCCCTGTCACCGGTGCCATCCAGGCTGCTGCTTTCGGCTGGCTGCCTGTCCTGCTGTGGGTGCTGCTGGGCGGCATCTTCTTCGGCGCTGTCACCGACTTCGGCGCTCTGTACGCTTCCGTCAAGAACGACGGCAAGAGCATGGGCATGCTGATCGAGAAGTACATCGGCAAGACCGGCCGCAAGCTGTTCCTGCTGTTCTGCTGGCTGTTCTGCGGCATCGTCATTGCAGCGTTTGCTGACATGGTGGCCGGAACCTTCAACGCCTTCGGCACCGACGGTGCTCTGGCGGAGACTGCTCAGACCAACGGCGCTGCCGGTATGGTCTCCATCATGTTCATGGTCTTCGCTGTCGTCTTCGGCCTCATCCAGAAGAAGTTCAACTTCTCCGGCTGGAAAGAGAGCGTCATCAGCATCGTTTTCATCGTGCTTTCCTTCGTCATCGGTGCAAACCTGCCCATCATTCTGGGCAAGGCTGCATGGAGCTATATCACCTTCGTCTACATCTTCTTTGCCGCTGTCCTGCCCATGTGGCTGCTGAAGCAGCCCCGTGACCACATGACCACCTTCATGTTCGTGGCCATGATCATCGGCGCTGTGGTCGGCCTGCTGGTCGCTCATCCCACCATGAACCTGCCCGTCTTCACCGGTTTCACCAACGAGAAGCTGGGTACCATGTTCCCCATCCTGTTCGTCACCGTGGCCTGCGGTGCGGTCTCCGGCTTCCACGGCCTCGTCTCTTCCGGCACTTCCTCCAAGACCGTCGAGAACGAGAAGGATATGCTGAAGGTCGGCTATGGCGCCATGATCCTCGAGAGCCTGCTGGCTGTTCTGGCCCTCTGCGTCGCCGGTGCTGCTGCCGCTGCTGACGGCACCCCCGCCGCCGGTACTCCCTTCCAGATCTTCAGCCGCGGCGTCGCCGGTTTCTTTGAGATGTTCGGTGTCCCCGCTTATGCCGCTACCGTCTTTATGACCATGTGCGTTTCCGCACTGGCTCTGACCAGCCTTGATGCCGTGGCCCGTATCGGCCGCATGAGCTTCCAGGAGCTGTTCAGCGTGGACGACATGGAGCACGCTGAGGGCTGGCGCAAGCTGCTCTGCAACGTCTACTTCTCCACCTTCATCACTCTGGTGTTCGGCTTCATCCTGACCAAGATCGGCTACGCCAACATCTGGCCCCTGTTCGGTTCTGCAAACCAGCTGCTGAGCGCTCTGGTCCTGTCTACCCTGTGCGTCTTCCTGAAGGTCACCGGCCGCAGCAACAAGATGCTCTTCCCCCCGCTCATCATCATGCTCTGCGTCACCTTCACCGCTCTGGTGCAGCGTCTCATGGCGATGGTCAAGGCCATCAGCAATGCCGCCTCTGTCACCATCCCTGCCGGTGAGACTACCTGGGGCGCTGTGTTCATCGCCAACGGCCTGCAGCTCATCCTGGCTGTCCTGCTGATCGTTCTGGGCCTGAACATCGTGTTCCACTCCTTCTCCGCCTACAAGAAGGCAGAGCACAACAGCGAGGCCAAGGCCTGAGAGATCCATTGACCGCTGTTGACTGAATAAGCAAAGCGCCGCTGACGGCTTCCGAACCGTCAGCGGCGTTTTTGTTCTGTTCCTGTTACAGCATCTTCACCATGATGATCTCATCCCGGTAGGTGCCGTCCTTCAGCTTAAAGGCCCGGGGCTGGATGCCATAGCGCTCAAACCCAACCTTCTCATAGAGATGGATGGCGCGGGCGTTATCGCTGTACACCCCCAGCTCCAACTGCTCGAAGCCGTTGGCCCGGGTCTGGTCGATGGCAAGCTGCATCAGGTAGCTGCCCAGACCGCAGCCCCAATACTCTTTCCGGACAGAGATGCCCATTACGGCACGATGGCGGTATTTGATGTGCGGCCGCAGCTGTGCAACCCCAAACTCCCCCACCAGCTTTTCTCCGGCAAAAGCGCCCACCTCAAAGTTCACAGGGCTTTCCCCGCAGTCTGCAAGCCGATTCCCCATCGCTTCCAGACTCACCCCTTCCTCCGGGTATCGGGCCATAAAATAGGTCTCGCTGTAGGTCGCATAGCGGAATGCATTCAGCGCCTCTGCATCGTCCGCGCACAAGCTGCGCACCGTCAGCACTTCCCCGTTGGGCAGGGTGAATGTTCTGGGTTCGATCTTCATGTTTCCCCTCTCCCCTTTCTGTCATTTGTTCTATGATAGCATACTTGCGGCCTGAGCACAACAAAAAGAGCCGCAGCGCCCTGTTACAGGCACTGCGGCTCCCATTCTATTCAGTCAGACTGAATTACTTCACCATGCTTGCGACTTCAGCAGCGAAGTCGTCAGAACGCTTCTCCAGGCCCTCGCCCTTGACGAAGTGGGCGAACTTGACGACCTTGATGTCGCCGCCCAGGTCCTTTGCGACCTTGGCAGTGTACTGACCGACAGTCAGGTCGCCGTCCTTGATGAACTCCTGATCGACCAGGCAGTTCTCCTTGAAGTACTTCTTGATCTTGCCCTCGATCATCTTCTGCTTGACAGCGTCGGGCTTGTTGGCGTTCTTGGGGTCGTTGGCCATCTGAGCGAGGAGGATCTCCTTCTCCTTGGCGACGACCTCAGCGGGGACAGCAGCCTCATCGACGTAGCTGGGGTTGGCAGCTGCGACCTGCATGGCAACATCCTTGCCGTATGCAGCGAACTCGTCCTTGGCCTCGATGCCGTTGGTGGTCTCGAAGTTGACCAGGATGCCGTGGGTGCCGCCGCCGTGGACGTATGCAGAGCAGACGCCCTCGTAACGGACGAAACGGCGGACCTTGATGTTCTCCTTGATGACCAGGATGAGGTTCTTCAGAGCCTCATCGACGGTCTCGCCGCTCTCGGTCTTGCATGCCATCAGAGCCTCGACATCAGCGGGGTTCTGCTTCATGATGACCTTGGTGGCCTCCTTGACGAAGGCGACGAACTTGTCGTTCTTGGCGACGAAGTCGGTCTCGGCATTGACCTCGATGACGACGCCCACCTTGCACTCGGGGCAGTAATCAGCGTAGACCATGCCCTCGGCAGCCACGCGGCTTGCCTTCTTGGCGGCGGTAGCCAGACCACGCTCACGCAGGATCTCGATTGCCTTCTCGAAGTTGCCGTCAGCCTCGGTCAGAGCCTTCTTGCACTCCATCATGCCGCAGTCGGTCTGCTTGCGCAGTTCCATAACGTCCTTTGCAGTAATAGCCATTTTGGTATTCTCCCTTACACAGTATTTGTTGGTTTGTGAGAATTTCGGGAAATCAGGCGTTTGCTGCGTCCTCAGCGGGAGCGGCCTCCTGGTTGCCCTGCTTGCCTTCCAGCACAGCGTCAGCCATAGCGCCAGCGATCAGCTTGACAGCGCGGATTGCGTCGTCGTTGCCGGGGATCACGTAATCGATCTCGTCGGGGTTGCAGTTGGTATCAACGATAGCCACGATGGGGATGTTCAGCTTGCGGGCCTCAGC
>ENA-ORCP01001414-ORCP01001414.1-human-gut-metagenome-genome-assembly--contig:-NODE-1414-length-20636-cov-17.223989_pt1 | contig 20636 bp, 12 predicted proteins | sample MGYA00242990_ERZ507991 | MGnify/ENA primary metagenome ERZ507991 (study PRJEB26167, sample SAMN06115496) | human gut metagenome | host: Homo sapiens | place: China:Henan | collected 2015-05-07... | reverse complement strand
AAAAATGAACTTTTTGAGGTGGCTTATTAAAGTTACCCTGAAAATGGGTCAGGTTGTTGAGCAACAGTTTCAAGCTTTAGAACCTTTAACACCCCTTCCCGCCGACTGGTATTTACTGCCCATTGATTCATATGCGGCATGTACCGAGATTCTTCGCTTCGCTCAGAATGACTCCACCGGCGGGACGGTAAGCCCGTAACGCTGATTACAAAACTCATCGCCGCGAAGCAGCGATACCGGAACCCTCAGCCCGAAGGGCTGTCAAACCTAAGAACCTTCGGGCCAAAGGCCCGTCAAACTTCAGAACCCTTTTACGCAGTGATGCTCCTATCCTCCGCCGCCAGTGACAGAAAGGCCAATCCCCTAACCTCCCTCTGTTTCAGGGGGAGGTGGCGAGCGGAGTGAGCCGGAAGGGGTCATCTGCCTCTGGCAGCTCCGGTGGGCGTTAATATCGGCACGTATTAGGGAAGCACTGAAAAATGATATGGAAAATAAAGAGAGGCAAATTTTGGCATTTTGCCTGAGAAATTTACTTTAGTGTTTAGTACACATTGAGTGGCACCGTAATATAATATTACCAGAGATAATTTCTCTTGACAACCTTGTAAAACAGGTCTAAAATGTACGGAGCTTGAGTGAATTCTAAATCTGATCAGGGCAAGGGGATCCTGGGGAACATGAGAGAATCTCATGGTTTTATGGAAAAAATCGGGCAGAATTTTCATGGAGAAGAGGAATAAGAATGAAACAGAACCAAAAACATTGTTTTAGAAAAATCGGGGGGGGTAAACTAACCCTTTCCAACCATAGAGGGAAAGCACTCCTGGCGGCGCTGCTGCTGACAGGAGCTTTTTGCGTGCCTGCGGAAGCGGCAGCTGAACGGAGTGCGCCGCTAACGGTGACGGGTAAAAATCAGACAGTCAGCGATGATTTCAAGAACGTTAGCATTGCTGATGGCAAAACGCCAGCAATCCTGGAAATTGCTTCCACAGCGGCCGCCGATGACAAAGGCGTGACCGCGGTGAACTCCCAAATCATTAATGGTACTTTTACTGTTGGTGGGAGTAAAGGTAACGTTGCTGAAGCTAACGGCATCTGGGTACAGGATAACTACCCGGGCACGGTGAAACTGGCTGATGGGCTCAATATCAAGGTGGATACAGTCGGAAATTATTACAATGCTTCCGGTATTTATCTGGAAGGGGTAGATACCCATCATGGCATGCTCGGTAAATCATATGCGGCCAATGATGAATACACCAATAAGTATAACGGCCATATTTCGCCTACCTCGGTGCATGTGGGAGATGGAACTACTATTACAGTACATGCCAATGCGCCGGGAGGAAATCCTGGAGATTTTCTCAATGCGGTTGCCCTGGAAAATCATTTTGGTCATATGATAGTGGGAAACAATGTAACTGTATCTACGGAAACTGAAGCTTTTAAGGAAAACTATTCACACGGATTTGCTCAGCTCTTTTATGGAGATACCAGTATTGGCAATTATTTTTCGGCTACTATGAAAGCAGTTGCAGATGCCGATACGCAGGTATCACGTAATTATGCTCTTTATAGCCGTCATGATCATCAAAACGATGATTCGAATATGCAGGCACTTACGCAAAATCGTCTCGTTCTTGGTGATGATGCACATTTGGTTTCATCGGTCAAAGTCGCTGCTAAGAATGATTCTAAGCAGGAAGTTGCTAACAGCGGCGCCTATCTTTCCAGGACTGATTTCTCCATAGGCAAAGGCATGATGGTTACTGTATCGCAGGACGGTGTGGATAAAGTTTCTGAAGTTACTGCTCCGTCGAGTGCATCCTATGTAGTGGGTCTTTATACGCGTGGCGCAGGTTCTTCCCAAAATCCAAGCAGAATTGGGGAAGGATTGCGGAATGAAGTAATAGTAAACAAAAGAGGATTAAATTATATTGATGGTTTTCATGTATCGGGATGGGAAGAAACGGATGGAGAAAAGCCGGACCTAAAAGATTCATCCCATATTGAAGTGGGAGAAGGAAGTTATACTGGAATTCAATCTTATGACAGCAGCGCTGTGGACATTAATGGAATTGGGTTGAACTCTGATTCAGCATTGACTTTGAAAAAAGATGGAGAAATTTCCATTCGCAAAGAAAGAGGTTATGCTTTCAATATCCACGGAATCTATTTGCTGCATCAGTCTACAATGAATCTGGAAACAGATGAAAAAGTGTATATCATCCAGAACGGAGGGAAGTCTTCCAATATTTATGGAATGGACGCTTATGGCGGCTCTATGATTTCAGCGGCTGATGGTCTACAGTTCATTATTGATTCCACAGGAGATGCGGAAAAGAGCAATACCTTTGGCATTTACAATTACCTAAAAAGTAATTTGACCGTTGGCGATGACAGTACTGTTTCTGTAGCTGTTACAAATACTAGTAAGGAAACAAAAAGCTCCGTTGTAAGCGGTATACGGAATATACTGGCAGATTCTTTCTTTGGTGATAATTTTCATGTTCAGGTCCAGGCTGTTAATTATGAAAACGCAGAAGGTATCCGGAATACTGGTGTTGATGTAACTCCGGCAAAAATGACCATCGGTGACAATCTTTCCGTTGACGTAAAAGCTTCCAGCCTCACCGGCGATGGGGCTCCCACAGTGGAAGGCATCCGCAATGGCACGAACCATATTGCCGGATATACCTTTACGGATGGGAAAAATACGGCGCTTACGGTAGGGAAGAATGCTCATATTACAGTTATAGCTCCCGATAAAGTTACGGATGTATCGGCTCTCCATTCCTTCAATCATGCCAATGCTGAAATCGGCGATGGTGCCGTACTTACAGTGAACAGCAATGCCAAGAACAGCAAGGGCAGTATCATCAATAATGTGGTCAAAGCGAACGAATCAGGTCATATTGCCTTTGACGGCGGCATGACCCTGGTGGGCACGCAGAATGCTATCTACAGCACCGGCGATGGCAGCTCTGTTACCGCCATGGGCGCGGGCCGCAAGGTCATTCTTGGTGATCTGGAATCGGCGGACAACGGTGCCATCAAGCTCAACCTCAACACAGCAGATTCCCTGCTTCGCGGCAAGTCCATCATTTATGGATTCAAGCCAGATACGGCGACGACGCACGGCTTGATGGCTGCAACGGCAGAGGTGAATGATGCAAGTGGCAATGCTTCTGGAGACAGCATGCCAGCTGATACAGAGCTGATTGTAGCCAATGGCGCCCGCTGGGATATGAAGGGCAATAGCCAAGTGAAGACGCTGAACCACGAGAATGGCAGCACCGTCAATATGGCCTATATTCCTGACCTCCAACGGCTCGATGTCGGCACATACAGCGGCAAGGACGGCGTCTTCCGCATGAAGTCCGACCTGAATCAGCTGGAGACTTCTGATAAAAAGTATGCCGATAAGGTGTATATCAAAGATGCCGCCGCTGGTTCTACGGGCTTGATTCAGGTCCATGACCAGAGCTTCCTTACGGGCCATGAAGTGACGGGCACGAAATACCAGCTGCTCATTACGGATGAAAGTAAAAATGCGAAATTCAGCGGAATGGACCTGGACGACGGCGGTCTCTGGGATGTAACACCTACCATCCAGAACGGCAAGTATGTGCGCGAAAACATGAACGTAGATACCGCGCAAGATACAGAGTGGTACCTCACCAAACTGGAAAGAAAGGTCAATAAAGACACCATTCCTCTCATGAAGGCCGCTGGCAACAGCTATGTCCTCTACCGTCTCGACATCGACAGCCTTAGGAAGCGCATGGGGGACCTTCGCTTCCGCAATCTGAAAGACACCTCCGGCCTCTGGGCCCGCGATTTCCATGGCGCTTATGACGGACGGGGCGTGGACAGCAAGTACAACGGTTTCCAGCTGGGCTATGACTATGCCGCCAACGACAAGAGCGTGTACGGCTTCTTCGCAGAGCGGAATATTTCCAACCCCAAGTACAGCTATGGCTCCTCCAAGGACCACGGCCTTTCCGGCGGCCTCTACGGCACATGGCTGGGAGACAGCGGTGTGTACACTGATGTGGTGGCTAAGTGGGGAAGGGATGATACGGAGCTTCACTCCTGGGGCGGATATCCGGACAGTGCCAACTACCGCACTTGGAACGAAAGCCTTTCCGTGGAATTCGGCAAGACCTTCACCGGAGACAATGGCCTCTTCCTGGAACCGGAAGCGCAGATGGTATTCGGCCATTTGGGAAGCAAAGACTACACCACCAGCCGCGGTAAGACAGTGAGCATGGGAAGCTACGACAGCGCCATTGGAAGACTTGGCATCCTTCTGGGCAAACGGGTGACGAATAGGGAAAATCCCTATGACTACTACTTGAAATTCTCGGTGCTCCATGAATTCGGAGGAGAAAGAAACTTCCACCTCGCCGCACCTGACGGAGAAACCATGGACTACAGCGAAGACTATCGGGACACCTGGTACGAAGCAGGCTTCGGCGGCACCTGGCATATTAACGGAAATACCAGCATCTATGCCGATGCCGAAAGAAGCTTCGGTGGAGACTGGCATAAGAAATGGCAGTGGAACGTAGGCGTGAACTGGCAGTTCTGAGGTAAGATGGTAGACGATAGACGATAGATGATCTAAGAAATAAAAAAAGCTGAGAAAAATGGCAATCGTTTTTCTCAGCTTTTTGTTATGCTGCTGTTTTAAGAAAACAGGCAGAAAGGGAAATGGATGTTATGAAAGAAAAGCTAGTCCCGTAACGCCTTGTTTCCCCTTGAGGGGAACGCTGCGCAGCAGCAAAGGGTGTACCACGCTGCAAGTCGAAAAGACACTCTGCGCAAACCTGACTGCCAAACGGCAGCCTTCCCGCCGACTGGTATTTAGCAACCTATGAGTCACTATCGACATGTACCGAGATCCTTCGCTACTGCACAGGATGACGGTGGAAGGCGGGAAGGTAAGAACGTAACGCAGGCTCCTTCCTCAGGAAGGAGCTGGGCGGAGCCCTGAGGATAGGTCCGAAAAATGAGAAAAGACGTGGTGTCCTCTTCCCGCCGGCCGCGTCATTCTGAGCGAAGCGAAGAATCTCGGTACATGCCGCATAGGAGACAAAAGGAAGTCAATACCAATCGGCGGGAAGAAAATCAGACAATCCCGCTCCGTCCACAAGAATGGGCTAATCTTGCCGGAGCCCGCAGGAGATGCCCTGAAAGATTAATCAATTTCTCATTTGCACTTATTTCTGTCATTTGGGTGCCTGATGCAATGCTTTTTTCCATATGGTTATCAGTCTCACAGTAGAAGCGGGCCAATTTTTGTCCTGCCATGATTTGCCTATTTCAAGTAAGAAATTTTATTCATTTCTTTTCCTGGTTCTATAAACTAGTCGGCCGAATGGCCTGTTTCTATCGTGCTTTAAAAGTTAAGCACCGCCTTCATTGCATTAGGAGAATCCTTTTTATCATCTACTGAAAAATATGATGATAAAAGGGGAGAGTCAAAATTTGGCTGTAAACTTACGGGATTTACTTTAGTGTTTAGCACAGATTAAGCTATGCGGTAACATAATATTTCCATGACAATTTTCGCTTGACAGGCGAAACGGATAAGTCTAGTATGTACTATGCTTGAGTGAATTCCAAATCGCGGCTGGGCCAAGGGGGAGCCTGGAGGGAAAAATGAGAGAACCTCATGTTTTTTTAGTGGAAAAAATCGGGCAGAATTTTCATGGAGAAGAGGAATCATAATGAAACGGAATCAAAAACATTGTTTTAGAAAAATCGGGGGGGGTAGACTGACCCTTTCCAACCATACAGGAAGAGCACTCCTGGCGGCGCTGCTGCTGACAGGTTTTTCTTATGCTTCAGTTTATGGTGCGGACATTACAGTCCCCGTTAATATTACCGATAAGGATGCTGTGGTTGATGAAAGCATAAATGTCGGGATAACTCCGGGGGATTCGGCATTTCATGTAGTGAATATCGATAAATCAGCATCTGGAGGAACTGTTCGGATTAACAGTCAGAAGATAAATGCGGATATTCATGATGCAACAGGCCCACAGAGTCGGATTGACGGGATCATTACCAACACCGGTTCTGTTGACAAGAATAATTTTCCGATAATAAATGCCAGCATAGGCTATGAGGGGACCGTCAATCTGGCAGATGGTCTGACGCTTACGGTAGACAGCACAGGGGTTGCTCCTAAAATAGCCGGTATTTATGAAAATGGATTTGAGGAATTACACAAATCTTTTGGGAGAGACAGCCTTAATACGGGAAAGCCAGCCAAACTGACTTATAATCTTGGGGACAATACTACCATTACGATGCATGGTCGGGATATAGCTGAACAAGAACCGGATCTTTTTTCACAATATGTATATTATAGCCAGACGGGAATTATAAATGATGGCGGCATTATAAATGCAGGGGACAACCTGAATATTACCAGCGATGTTCAGGGGATGTATACGCTGAATGCCTCAGGGATAAATAATACTAAATATGGAAAAATGCATATAGGGGATAATGTGGTGATTAAGGCCAGTGGCACGTTAGCTAAATTAAGTTCAGGCTATGGGGCGGAAGTGTATGGGATTATCAGCCGTCATAATCATGCATGGGAAGACGAATCTACCAATAAAGGACCCCAGGTGATTACCCTTGGGAAAAATGCCGAAATAATGGTAGATTTCGATAGCCCGGGGACAGATACAGAATCACCTGCTTCTATCATGGGGGCAGCTGTCCGCCTGTCCACTACCGATTTTACAGCGGATAACCATCTTCATCTGATTACCACACAGGAAAACAGCGGCATTGGTACCTATGGATTGTTTGCCTGGAATCAGAGCCAGGCAACCATAGGAGATGATTTCCAGGCGGATGTAACGGCAAAAGGGAACGGATATGGCGTGTATGGTGTGTATGCAGGTCATTACACCGATACAGGAAGTTCGGTAGATGGCACTGACATTAAGTTTAAAGGGAATGCGCAGGAAAATCTCGTTGCATCAGACAGTTATCAGGTTTTTGGCAATTATTTTAATGCCTCTTCACTGCATCTGGGAGGAAACGAAGATATCTCCATAGAAGCCAACGGAAAATTTAATCATATTACCGGGGTGTATATGCTTAACCCGGGTGCGGATCTGTATGGGCAAGACAGCCATGTGAGTGTTACTATGAATATTCATGGCGAATCCAGGCCGGATCCTTATTACGGGAACAAGGATAATTCCAATGTTGACGGAATTGGCTTGGAAAATCAGGCTTCGGCAACATTAAACGATGTATCCGTTCGTATGGGATACGAAGGAAATCTTGCAGATGCGACGAAAATCAAAGGCATTTCTGATAATTCTTCCCGGGTACAGATCAATGGAAGCACGGAAGTAGAACTTAAGGCAGAGAATACGGGGAAAGCCGGAGCGAATAAACTGTTTGGGATATATAACCATAAAGGGACTCTTACAGCGGGAGATGTGCATGTTAAAGCAGAGGGGAAAAATATAGGCATCATATCCGGTATTAAGACGACGGAAAATGGCTCTACTACGGATATTAAAGGAAATACAGAAGTTACTGTTTCAGGAAATACAGATGACTGTACAGGTATTCTGAGCACACAGGGGGGGCGGGCTGTATTTTATAAAGGGGTGACTGTACAAGGGGCTAAAACAGCGATAGAAAGTGATAATGAAAACAGTCTGGTTGACATAACCGGCGATGGAATAAAAATCATTGAAGGGAACCTCCTTTCTACAGACAGCGGTGTTCTCTGCCTGTCTCTGCATGACAACACTTCATCCCTCACCGGGCTGTCAGCCATTGAGAATGGGGAAACCAATCTTACGGTATCCGATGGCGCGGTATGGAATATGACCGGGGACAGTGAAGTGACCAGCCTTGAACACAGCCGTGGCGGGGTCATTAACATGAATGCTTCTCCGGCGTATGAAACACTTCACGCAGACAGTTACAAAGGAAATGGCGGGATTTTCCTCATGAAGACCGATCTGGATTCGGAGAAGGATGGAGATAAAGTCACTATCGATTCTGCTGCGGATGATTCTTCCGGACTGATTATGGTAAAGGACAGTAGTCTGAAATCAGGGAATGAGGTTACCGGAGTTAAAAACCTTCTTCTGGTAACGGATACCAGTGGGAATGCCACATTTAAAGGGCAGCATCTGGATGAGGGCGGACTCTGGGATGTAACTCCGGTTATTAAGCGGGGAGATGAAGCTCTTGATGCAGAAGGTAATGCGGTAGGGGACCGTACGGAATGGTATCTGACCAAGGTGGAGAAGAAAGTAAATAAGGATACGGTACCTCTCATGAAGGCCGCTGGCAACAGCTATGCCCTCTATCGCCTGGACATTGACAGCCTTCGTAAGCGCATGGGAGACCTTCGTTTCCGCAACCTGAAGGATACCTCCGGTCTCTGGGCCCGCGATTTTCATGGTGCCTATGACGGACGTGGCGTGGACAGTAAATACAATGGCTTCCAGCTGGGCTATGACTATGCCACCAATGTCAAGAGCGTGTACGGCTTCTTCGCAGAGCGGAATATTTCCAACCCCAAGTACAGCTATGGCTCCTCCAAGGACCACGGCCTTTCCGGCGGCCTCTACGGCACATGGCTGGGAGACAGCGGTGTGTACACTGATGTGGTGGCTAAGTGGGGAAGGGATGATACGGAGCTTCACTCCTGGGGCGGATATCCGGACAGTGCCAACTACCGCACTTGGAACGAAAGCCTTTCCGTGGAATTCGGCAAGACCTTCACCGGAGACAATGGCCTCTTCCTGGAACCGGAAGCGCAGATGGTATTCGGCCATTTGGGAAGCAAAGACTACACCACCAGCCGCGGTAAGACAGTGAGCATGGGAAGCTACGACAGCGCCATCGGCAGACTTGGCATCCTCCTTGGCAAGCGGATGACGAATAGGGAAAATCCCTATGACTATTACCTGAAATTCTCGGTGCTCCATGAATTCGGAGGCGAAAGAAACTTCCATCTCGCCGCTCCTGATGGAGAAACCATGGACTACAGCGAAGACTATCGGGACACCTGGTACGAAGCAGGCTTCGGCGGAACCTGGCATATCAACGGAAACACCAGCATCTATGCCGACGCAGAAAGAAGCTTCGGCGGCGACTGGCATAAGAAATGGCAGTGGAACGTAGGCGTGAACTGGCAGTTCTGAGGTAAGATGGTAGACGATAGATGATCTAAGAAATAAAAAAAGCTGAGAAAAATGCCAATCATTTTTCTCAGCTTTTTGTTATGCTGCTGTTTTAAGAAAACAGGCAGAAAGGGAAATGGAAGTTATGAAAGAAAAGCTAATCCCGTGACGTCCCCCTTGTTTCCCCTTGAGGGGAACGCTGCGCAGCAGCAAAGGGTGTACGAGGCCACAAGTCGGAATGATGCTCAATGCAAACCTGACTGCCAAACGGCAGCCTTCCCGCCGACTGGTATTTACTGACGATTTTTTCACTTGCGATTCTTACCGAGATCCTTCGCTATCGCCCAGGATAACGGTGGAAGGCGGGAAAGTAAGAACGTAACGTAGGCTCTTTCCTCTGGAATGGAGCTGGGCGAAGCCCTGAGGAACACCGAAAATTTCTTAGCAAAGACCTGACGCTCCTATCCTCCGGCGCCTAACGGCGCCACCCGCTGGCCGGGCTTTAAGGTGTTCGTTTTATGTGCAGGCTATGCTCACATAATAGCCCGGCTCAGAAATCCTCTGCAGGACTTCTGCCTGTGGAAGAGGGCTCTGGCTGTTCGTTATGCAGCATTGGAGAAACAAAGGTAAATCCCGTAACGTCTTGCGTCCCCTTTAGGTGGCAAGGGAACCAAAGGCGACTGAGAATCAAGTGACACGCTTCCCAGTGGGGCGGCGGGAAGGCAACACAAAAACACGGATACAAATCCGTGCCAGACAGTATTGCGGGCCTCTCAGAATCAGGCGCCAACGCTGAGCGTACAGGAAAGTCCTGCAGCCGCCTTGAACCTGGGAAGCACTGCTTCATTCGCAGAATCAAATTTCATATGGATTTTTGTCCAATGCTGCGTCATCAGTCTCCTTAAATAGCCTGCTATTCGCGTCGACTGATTCCTTGCATTGAACTAAAATCTAAGAATGAAATTTGATAACGATTGAATCAGTGCTTCCCCGTCGTCCGGGAATGCGGGCTCATGCTGCAAAGGATGGTATCCGTGTTTTTGTTTTGTTGTCATACTTTTTTACGAATCTGCAGAATCCGTTCCCATGTCTCTGGGCCCCGGGACATGGGGGAGGGAAAATCGGGAGCCTGTACAGGGATTCATAGCGTCCTGTCTATCAAAGCTGCATTCCGGCCGGAATATTCGCGATATACATGGCAGATGGGAAAAGAACCCTTCCATGGAGTTTCCTGATTTCCTTCTCCATACATTTATATTGCATAAGCACCCCTTTTTTACAACCTCCCGTTAAAAATTTTGTGTTGAAATGCAGTTAGTGCCATTGCGCCTCTGTTATTTCGTTAACAGAATGATGGTGAGCTGGGGAAACACGTAACGTTAGGCTCCTTCCTCAGGTGGCAATCCTGCATAGGATTGCCAAGTTGGGCAAAGTTGGCCCTTAGCCTGCCCATAAAAGGGCCTTCCTTTTGATTGCCCGACCGGAATGGAGCTGGGCGAAGCCCTGAAGATAGGTCCGAAAATTCCTTGGCAGACCTGACGCCCCTATCCTCCGTCGCCTAACGGCGTGCACAGCGAACACATTTTGTAGGAGCAAAGCGACGCACAAAATGTAGTGAGTCGTTTCCCCTTTAGGGGCCACCTGCTGGCCGGGCATTAAGGTGTTCGCTTAATGTGCAGGCTATGCTTACACAAGAGCCCGGCTCAGAAATCCTCTGCAGGATTTCTGCCTGTGGAAGGGGGCTATGGCTCTCTGCCGTGCAGCATTGAAGACTCAAAGGCTAATCCCGTAACGCTGACTTTCTGCTCATCGCCCGAAAGGGCGATACCACAACCCTCAGCCGCCTAAGGCGGCTGTCGCCCCTTTGAGCGAAGCGAACACAACCTTTCTATACAACCTGCCGCGAAGCGGCGCCCCCTTTTTATACTTGCGCCCGTCAGGGCGCCACCACAACCCTCTGAACCCTTTGAACCTTCTGAACCTTTTCTCCAGCTGAACCTTCTGAACCCGGGGCTGCTTTGCAGCCCCCTTTAAATATTTCATATTGACAGTTTCCACCCATCGAATCTATAATAATAAATAAGCATTGCAGGTCTGTGGCTGAAAGTCGATGGTAGTCGCAGCCAAAGCGATCCACGTAACGCAGGAAAATCCTGCTGAGCATGGTGCGGTTTAGAAGTAAGTCCTGCCGGGAAAACCGAGAGGGTTAGTAGTGAGAGGAAGACACCGGGTAGCGAAAGCTCCAGCAGGCGAGTGTGGGGTCAAAAGCCAGGTCAGCTGCTGTGCTTATTTAAAATTTGATTTCTGCAGCAGAGCGGAAATGTTACATAGTTTGGGCGATGAGCGGAAGAAGTACCGTAAGCGATTCGATAGAGAGGGCATGGATGGTGGAAATGCCTGGAGGACTTTCGGGAAATGCATCTGTGAGCTGAAAAGGGGAATGAAGTATCCTTTTCCGTAGGTCTACGATACGGCTGTGCGCGGCTTTTGCCGACAGAGTGGAATAACGGGCCACCGTCTCTGTGAGGCGGCGGTCTTTTTAATGGGAACCAGCGGGCTGGTAGACTGGAAACTGTCCCACTGTCTCACTGCCCCACTGTCCCACTATCTCACTAACCCACCGATTTCATGAAAGAAGATGATAACCATGTGTCACTGTTGCAGCTATAAACGGGCTTATCATATCTTTCTTATATATGAATAAAATATCTCTCTACAGATGGAGGAATCTAAATGGAAGAAATTAAAGTGTATAACACGCTGACGAAGGAAAAGGAAGTATTCAAACCGATTACACCGGGGGAAGCGAAGATTTATGTATGCGGCGTAACGCCCTATAACCATCCCCATATCGGCAATGCCCGTCCTGCGGTAACCTGGGATGTCATCCGCCGGTATCTGGAATATGTGGGCTACAAGGTGACTTTTGTGCAGAATTTCACCGATGTGGATGATAAAATCATCAACAAGGCCAATGCGGAAGGCACGGACTGGAAGACCATTTCCGACCGTTACATCGACGCTTATTTCCAGGTCATGGATGCGCTCCATGTGCGCCGGGCCGATGTGTACCCAAGGGTGTCTGAACACATGGATGATATCATCCATATGGTGGAGACCCTGATTGAAAAGGGCCATGCCTATGTACTGGGCGGCGATGTGTATTATGATATTTCCACTTTCAAGGATTACGGCAGACTGTCCGGCCGGAAAATCGAAGATATGCTGGCAGGCGCCCGCATTGAAGTGAATGATGAGAAGAAGAATCCCGGCGATTTCGCTCTGTGGAAGGCTGCCAAACCGGGTGAACCTTTCTGGGAAAGCCCCTGGGGCAAGGGACGTCCGGGCTGGCATATCGAATGCTCTGCCATGTCCATCCATTACCTGGGCAAGACCTTTGATTTCCACGGCGGCGGTTCTGACCTGATTTTCCCGCACCATGAAAATGAAATCGCCCAGTCCGAAGGATGCACGGACTGCCATTTCGTGGATTACTGGCTCCACAATGGATTCATCACCATTAATTCCGAAAAGATGAGCAAGTCTCTGAATAATTTTTTCCTGGTGAAGGATGTGCTGGAGAAATATTCCGGCGACGCGCTGCGCTATTTCCTCCTGTCCACCCATTACAGAAGTCCCCTTGACTTCTCCGACGACCGTCTGGAAGAAGCAGAGAAGAATATGGACAAGCTGAAGGATGTCATTGCCAGGGTGAAGGAGCTCTACGGCCGTGAAGGCAATGAGGAAACCGAAGCGTCCAAGGCGCTGGAACAGGCAGCGGAAGCTGACATGAAGGTGTTCCACGAAGCCATGGATGATGATTTCAATACAGGCCTTGCCACCGGCGCCATGTTTGACCTGGCCAAGGCTATCAATGTGTACTACAACGATGTGCACGGCGGCACCGCTTTCAACAAGGCGTCCCTGGAAAAGGCGGGCAAAGCCTTCAAGACCATTCTGGATATCCTGGGCATTCTGGAAAAGGAATGGAAGAAGACCGAAGCCTACGATGACAAGGATTATAATGACCTCATGAACGTCATCCTCTCTGTGCGCCAGTCTGCCAGAAAGGCAAAGCAGTACCAGCTGGCTGATGAAATCCGGGATAAGCTGGGTGAAATCGGTATTGTGATTGAAGATACTCCTACAGGAGCAAGGTGGAAGAAACGTGGAGTTTAAGAGAGTCTTATTTCTGAAAAAACAGATGGCTCATAAGATTGGCAAAGAATCTCCTGTTCTTGATGAACAGGAGGTCTTTTCCATGGATGCCCTGACCCTGGCCTACATCGGCGATGCCTGCTGGTCCTTCTTTATCCGGAAGGCCCTGATTGATACGGGCATTTACAATGTGCAGATATTGAACAGCCTGGCTTCGGAAATTGTTTCCGCCCGCTGGCAGAGCCGTATCCTTTTTGAAATCAGGGAGCTCCTGAACGAGCGGGAGCTGAAGGTGTCCAAGAGGGCTAGAAATACCAGCTCCCATGTGCCAAAGAGCGCTACGGTGGAGGAATATCGGGAATCCACGGCCTTTGAGGCCCTTCTGGGCTATCTCTATCTGTCCGGCCAGAAACAGCGGCTGGATTTCATCCTTGAAAAGAGCTTGAAGTATGTGGCAGGAGAAATGAGCCATGAGAACGGATAAAAAGGGGAAACCATCCTTAAAAAAGAATGATGTGAAAGACCGGCGGCAGGCCATGCCTCCTTCCGGCAGGGACGGAAGGAAGAAAAGGCCTTTGAAAAAAGAGGGCTCCGCCGATTCTCTCCTCATCTGCGGCAGGAACAGCGTGTCCGAATTTCTGAAAAGCAGGGGCGTCCGCAAGGTCTTCCTGAAGGAGGGTAAAAAGGACGACCGCCTTCTTTCCCTGGCAGCTTTGGCGGAAAAGCAGGGCGTGCCCGTGGAAGAGGTAAAGGAAGACCGGCTGGATGCTATGGCCGGCGGCGTGGTGCATCAGGGCATTGCGGCGCTGCTGAAGCCCTACGAATATGCGAACCTTGACCGGGTGCTTTCGGATTGGGAAGGAAAGAGTCCCATCCTGATTCTGCTGGACGGCCTGGAGGACGTACGCAATCTGGGGGCCATCGTCCGCACGGCGGAATGCGCCGGTGCGGCGGCGGTGCTCCTTCCGAAGCATAAGAGCCCGCCGGTGACGGCGGCTGCCATGAAGACCGCAGCCGGTGCCTTTGCTTATCTTCCGGTGTGCCAGACCGGAAATATCCGGCAGACTTTGGAAATGCTGAAGGAAAAGGGCTTCTGGGTGGTAGGCGCCGACATGGACGGCGAAAGTCTCTACTATGACGCCAACCTGAAGGGGCCGCTTGTCATCGTCATGGGAGCGGAAGGAAAGGGCGTGAGCCCCCTTACAAGGAAAATGTGCGATTTCTGCGTGCGCATTCCTATGAAGGGTCACGTTTCCTCCCTCAACGTGTCCGTGGCGGCTGCCCTTCTCATTTATGAAGCGGCTAAACAGAGGGCTCAGTCATGAAAGATCTCTACCTGGTGGACGGCTATAACGTGATTTTCGGCAGACCCGACATATTCGACAGGAACGACCTGGAATCATGCCGCAAGAAACTGGTGGATATCATGCAGGACTACGGCGCCCATAACGATATCGAAGTGATTATCGCCTTTGACGGGCAGGGAAATTCCACCAAAGTGAAGATTGAGGAACTTTCCGCCTTCTTTACCATCGTCTATACGCCCCGGCGGATGACCGCCGACTCCTATATTGAAAAGGAATCCTATCTCCGGCGGGAAGAATACAGACATATTTTCGTAGTCACCTCCGACGGTCCCGAACAGAGCCAGGTTCTTGGAAACGGTGCCTATCGGGTGCCGGTGTCCGACCTCATGCGGGCTATGGAAGAGGACAAGGCGGTGCAGGAGAAATTCATCACCCGGAATAACCATAGGAACCTTAGAAGTGAAATCGGAAGGGCCATACCGCAGTCGGTGCAGGAAAAGCTGGATAAGATGAGGGGAAGAAAATAGGGGGGCCGCTGAGCGGCCCCCCGGTTGACGGCCCTGCGGGCCGAGGATTGACGCGCCTATGGGCGCGAGGGTTCTCAGGTTTGACACGGCCTTTGGCCGTGAGGGGTGTGGTGGGCGGCTTCGCCGCCAGTATGGATATAAACGGGGAACAGTTCCGGCGGGACGGTAAGCAGGTAACGCTGCAGGTAACGCTAGACCCCAAAAATGAGAAATACTTTATACTCAAATCAGGCCCCCATGGGGCCTCGGCTTTTCTACGAAAAGCCTGCTATCCTCCGTCGCCTAACGGCGCTACCCCCCCTTCCAAAGGAAGGGGGTTCCTGCTCTACGTTATGCAGCACTGGTGACACAAAGGTAATTTCCGTAACGTCTTGCGTCCCCCTTTAGGTGGCAAGGGAACTGGATTCGTAGGGAGTCGGCAGACGACTGAGAATCAAGTGACACGCTTCCCACCGGGGCGAAGAGGGCCACGAAGTGGCGAAGGGGTGTACGAGGCCACCAGTCGGAATGATACTCAATGCTGAACTGACTGCCAGATGGCAGCCTTCCCGCCGACTGGTATTTATTGCCGATTGCTTCATATGCTTCGCGTACCGAGATTCTTCGCTTCGCTCAAAATGACGTGCAGTGCGGGAAGCAGCCACGGCCAGCGTTCAAGCGCAAGCGTCCGCAATTTCTTTAAAATCCAGTTGACCATTCCTGTTGATTAGTATAAAATAGTGTTTGATATCATTTCTTTTAGAAGATAGAACCGTATCTGCCCTGAGTGAGGCAGGTGCAGAGGAGGATTCACAGTGAAGTACTTTTTGATTGGCATAACCCTTGTGGTTTCGTTGCTTTTGATTGTGGTGGTTGTAGGACAGGAATCGAAACAGGCCGGTATGGGCACTGCCATTGGCGGCGGCACGGAGAATGCGGTCGGCGGACGGACCAGGGGCAAGGATGCGGTGCTGTCCAAGTTTACCATTGTCTTTGGCACCATGTTTGCTGTTCTCTGCCTCGTGCTGGGAAGATATATGAATACTTTCTGATGGAACGGGAAAATGCTCATCGGCTTCTGATTTCATGAGGCGGCAGGGGTGAGCGCTTTCCCTGGAGGTTTGCCGGCGGCAGGCCTCTTTTTTATTTGGCCCTTGCGCAGAGGCCTTATTTCATGTAGTCTTAGTATAGATATATGCGTTTTATCTGTCTTTGGGAAAGCACTGATTAATTTGCAGAATCGAATTTCATATGTATTTTTATCCAATGCGGCGTCATCAGTCTCCTTAAACAGCTCGCTATTCGCATCGACTGATTCCTTGCATTGAATAAAAATACAAGAATGAAATCCGATAACAATTTAATCAGCGCGTCCCTGGAGAGACGTTTTTACAGGGAAGCACCGGTTCCTTCAAAGAATCTAATGAATCAGCGCTTCCCAGAGGAGAAATCAATGGAAAAAAAGGAACTTTTGCCTTACAAGCCCGGCGTTGTCCTGCAGGGGGTGTATAAGTCCTACGGCCGTTTCGGTTTTCTGCTCACCGATGATGACCATGAGGATGTATACATTGCGGAGAAGGACCATCTGAATGCGGTGAATAATGATACCGTAGAAGTGAAGACCATGAAGAGTGAAACCGGGCGCCATAATACGGAGGGCCGGATTGTCCGTGTCATTGAGCGTGCGGATGATATGTTTGTGTGCACCTATGAAATGCTTTCGGACGGCGGCGAGGCGGTGCCCATCGACGAGAAGGTGGACATGGTCATCCATATTCCGGAAGGCGATGAAATGGGAGCTGTCACCGGCGCCCGGGTCATGGTGCAGGTGACCGACTGGCCGGGGGAATGGACCGATGCGGAAGGCAAAGTGACGGAAATCATCGGTTACAAGGGTGATAAGGGACTGGACATCGATGTCATCATCGCCCAGCACCGTCTGCCCCATGTATTTTCCGACGACCTCATGAAGGAGGCGGATCATCTCTCCCGTACCATTGTGCCGGAAGAAGGGGTGGCGGATTATAGAGGTATGCCCATCGTCACCATCGACGGTCCTGATTCCAAGGACCTGGACGATGCGGTGTACTGTGAAAAGAAGGAAAACGGTCATTTTGCCCTGGGCGTCCACATTGCCGACGTGTCCCGCTATGTGACCAAGGGTTCCCTTCTGGACGATGAAGCCTACAGGAGAGGCACTTCGGTGTACCTGGCGGACCGGGTGATTCCCATGCTGCCCTTCCAGCTGTCCAACGACCTCTGCAGTCTGAACCACGACGAGGACCGGTACGCCATGTCCTGCCTCATGGACGTGGCACCGGACGGCACGGTAAAAACGGAAAAGATTACTCCCTCCATTGTCCGTGTGGCAAGGCGCTGCAATTATCCGGAAATCAACAAAGCCTTTGAAGAAGGCATTGCACCGGAGGATTTGAAACTCCATCTTCCTATGCTGGAGGACCTTCGGGAATGCGCGGCCGCCCTTCGTCAGAACCGCAGCCGCCGGGGCGCCCTTGATTTCGATTTCCCGGAATACAAGGTGGTGCTTGATGAAGACGGCAAGCCCCTCCGCATTGAGAAACGTATCCGCGGGGAATCGGAAAAAATGATTGAAGACGCCATGATTGCCGCCAATGAGGCGGTGGCCCGTTTCCTGGAGAAAACAGGTCATACCTCCATTTATCGTGTCCATGACCATCCGGATCAGGAGAAGCTGAATTCCCTGAAACGGCTCATCGCCATCATGGGCCTTCCCATCCATATTCCCGAAGATCCGGAACCGAAGGATATCCAGAAACTGCTGGCATCGGTGAAGGGGGAGGACATTGAGGCGGTGGTGCAGGTGATGACCCTGCGCTCCCTGCCCCAGGCATGCTACAGCACCGACAATGACGGCCACTTCGGCATTGCCAGCACCTGCTATACCCATTTCACATCGCCCATCCGCCGCTATCCGGACCTCATGGTGCACCGTCTTATCCGGCAGGCCATTCATGATGATATGACGAAACAGCAGCGGAAGAAGCAGACCGAATTCCTCATCCGGGCGGCAGAGCACTGTTCGGAGACCGAGCAGAATGCCACGGAAACGGAACGGGACGTGGACGACCTGAAGATGACGGAATACATGGTGCCCTTTGTGGGGGAACCCTTCGACGGCCATATTACCGGCATTACCCGCTTCGGTATTTTCGTGGGCCTTGACAACGGTGTGGAAGGCCTGGTGCATGTGGACTCCATGGACGACGATGAATACGTGTACCAGGAAGATACCATGACCATGACCGGCCGCTTCTCCGGCACCACCTACTCCATGGGTATGCCCGTCAGGGTGACGCTGGTGAAGGCGGACAAGGAAAGAAGGGAAGTGGATTTCGTCCTGGGAGAAATCCATTCGCCCCTGAACCTGGAGAAAAAGACAAGAACCTCTTCCCGCTCCAAGTCCCATTCCAAGAAGAAGGATAAGAAAGGAAATCCAAAGTCCCGGGGCAAAAAAGGAGGAAAGCGGAAATAATCCCTTTCCTGCAGGAGGTTTTGCATGAAAAAAGAAAAATCGGCACCGCCGGTGGCAGCAAACCGGCAGGCCTATCATAATTATTTTATCCACGACACCTATGAATGCGGCATTGCCCTCACCGGGACAGAGGTGAAATCCATCCGCGCCGGCCGGGTCAATCTGAGAGACAGCTTCGCCAAGGTGGAAAAGGGGGAGGTTTACCTGTGGAATGCCCACATCAGCCCCTATGAACAGGGAAATATCTTCAACCACGATCCCCTGCGCACCAGAAAGCTCCTTCTTCACAAACAGGAAATCCGCAAAATTGAAATGAAACTCAAAACCAAGGGACTCACCCTGGTGCCCCTGAAAATGTATTTCAAGCACGGCAAAGTGAAAGTGGAAATCGGCACCGCCACCGGCAAGAAACTCTACGATAAGCGGCAGGACATGGCGGAAAAGGCGGCTAAGAGAGATTTGGACAGAAGGATTAAGACACAGAGGCTGGATTAGAGTCAATCGGGATGGTGTGATATATCCCCAAAAGCAAGAGGCTTGACACCCGCCGGGCGGGTGAAGTTTGACGGCCCGATGGGGCCGAGGGTTGTGGTGGGCGCCCTTAAAAAATAATGGGGCGCCAGTTTTGGTAAAACAAAACAACGCCTTTAAGGTCGAAGGGAAAACAGACAAATCGCGCCTGCGGCGCAAGGCTGTTTGATTTTCCATTTCGCGAAGCGAAATTACAAAACTCATCGCCGCAAAGCGGCGATACCACAACCCTCAGCGACCAAAGGCCGCTGTCAAACTTGAGAACCTTTGGGCCCAAAGGGTCCATCAAACTTACGAACCCTTACACCCATTGCGCAGCCCTTGCCCAATACTGGTATAATAAAAAGAATAAATATATAAAGATATAAGCTGAAGTAAGGAGAAAACATGGATAAAGACAAAAAGCCTTTTCACAAAGGAAACAGGAAACCCTTTCATAAGGATAGAAAAGGTGCCGCCGGCGGACGGTTTAGACGGAAACTGGAACCGGGGGTGGAATTTGAAGACCGCAGGCTGGGCGTAGGCATTGTGCGGAAGGTAACGGAAGACGGCATTACCGTGGCCTTTGGGGACGTGGAAAAAGTGATTCCCAGAAAGAAAAGAACCGATGCTCCCCGGACAGGAAGAAAACCGGCGCCCCTGGGGAAACCTATGGAAAAGAAGGTTTTCACCTTTGACGTGCAGCCCGGCGATAAAAAATCCTTCTCCGGAAATCGCAGGCCCGAAAAGCGGGAAGCAGAAGTGGGGCTGGAAGTGGTGGATGAAACCCTGGGAAAGGGCGTGGTCAGCCGCATTACAGAAAGAGGCGTCTATGTGACCTATGAAGCCACCGGTGAACATGTCATGTATCCCCGGGGCCTGCCGGGAAAGCTTCTGAAAAGTGCCTTCCCCGATGCGAAGAAGGAAAAGAAGGCGGAACCCCATAAGGGCAAAGAAAGAACCTATAAGGTGCCGGAGGCGGCAAAGCCGGAGAAGAAGGCCAAAATCGTTCCCCACAGAGCCAAGGAAACCCATCGGGGCAATACCCGCTTCATTTCCCTGGGAGAGGGCACCCTGGTCATTTCGCCCCTTTACGGTGAAGGAATTATTATGGAAATCAGCGACGGTCGAATGACCGTGAAGTTCAAGGAAGTGGAAAAGGAATATACCTATCCCGCTGCCTTCGCCGATGGAGATATTGAAGTACTGGAAAAAGAAGAGAAATAAAAAAAGCGTCCGCCGATTGGTGGACGTTTTCTTTATGGGAAATGGGCTAGTGAGCTAGTGGGCTGGTGGGCTAGTGGGCTGGAGATCTCTCGAGGCTCAAAGTCTTAATGGAGCAGGATACCTTTGCCTTTATATCGACCGGCAGCTCCGCTCTAGGGAAGCACTGATTAATTCGCAGAATCGAATTTCATATGTATTTTTATCCAATGCTGCGTCATCAGTCTCCTTA
>ENA-ORCP01001410-ORCP01001410.1-human-gut-metagenome-genome-assembly--contig:-NODE-1410-length-20716-cov-4.743931_pt1 | contig 20716 bp, 16 predicted proteins | sample MGYA00242990_ERZ507991 | MGnify/ENA primary metagenome ERZ507991 (study PRJEB26167, sample SAMN06115496) | human gut metagenome | host: Homo sapiens | place: China:Henan | collected 2015-05-07... | reverse complement strand
ATATTAAGATTACCTTATACTTGGAATGTTAAGAATAAACTTAAAGAAGTTAAGATAATTCATATGTTTGAAAGAGATACTATTAAAAGATATAACATTGATAATCTACATAGAAGATTTTGCACTAACTTTAGGGATGATAGTAACAATAAAATATTTGTAAATGGGAATTTTCCTCCTTGTGTAGAAAAAGCATTAAACAATGGATCTAAAGTAGGTAATAGAAATAATGACCTATTTAACATAGTTATAGCTTTAAAGCTAAGAGGAAGGAATATAAGCCAAATAAGTAGTATAGTTGATAGGTGGAATAATCTGAACGAAGAAGCTTTACCATTGGATCAATTAAATAAAGATGTTGAAAGAATATACAACAACTACAATGGATATATGTGTAATGCTTGTAAAGAAGAGAATAAACATGATTGCAAGTCATATGTAGTAAGTGATTTCAACCTTGAACAATATGAACAACCAATACTAACTATTCAAAATAAAGTTGGTAGAGAAGTTAGGAATTCCAAACGTAAAGGAGTTAGAACAATGGAAGGAAATGAACTATTTATATACAATGTGCTGGTAAATAATAAAGGCTTTGAAGATTTAAATATAGATATGATAATGGAAAGAATAACGGATAGAAAGACGAAGAAGTGTGCATTATCAAAGCCAATAATATCTTTCTGCAATTCTATATTGGCTTGATCCAGGAAGTTGTTGGCAAACAGCAAAAGGTCTTCTTTCCGCTCCTTCAGATCAGGGATACGGACGGTAAACTCGTTGATACGATGATATAAATCTTCACGGAAATCTCCCTTATCAATCGCAGAACGCAAGTTCTCGTTTGTCGCGGAGATAAGACGGACATTGATCGCGATCTCCTGATTGCTACCGATCGGTTTTACTTTCCGCTCCTGCAAGGCACGAAGAAGCTGTACCTGTACCTCATAGGACAAGTTACCGATCTCATCCAAAAAAATCGTACCACCTTGGGCGGCAACAAAAGCACCTTCTTTATTATCGATAGCTCCGGTAAACGAACCTTTCACATGCCCGAAAAATTCGGATGCGGCCAAGTCTTTCGGGATCGCTCCGCAGTCAACAGCAATAAAAGGGGCTTTCTTACGATTGCTCTGTTCGTGAATACGGCGAGCAACATACTCTTTCCCTGTACCGCTCGAACCGGTAATCAACACAGACATATCTGTCGGAGCAACCAAACGTACATGCTCGTAGAGCTGGTGGGCAGCTTGGCTCTGTCCCTCCACATACTGGCTACGCGTTCCTCCCGACGGTTCGGGACGTTTGGCTGAACGTGCAGGGCGTTCCAGTTCGGTAGCAGAAGCAACCGGACCTGTTTCCGTCTTTATCACATCCTTGATTTTGCCTAAAAGTTCTTCCGGGTTCAACGGTTTGGCAATATAATCGGACGCTCCTAACTTGATGGCTTGCACGGCGGTTTGTATCTCCGCATAGCTGGTCATCATAATCAGGGGAATTACAAAATTATTTTCTTTTATCCATTTCAACAGATCGATTCCATCCCCGTCCGGCAAACGCAAATCAGACAAGATCAAATCGAAAGAGGCATCCTCTATCCGGCTTCGTGCATCCGAAACCGATGATACCGAACTGACTTCGAAGCCTTTCCTTCCCAGCCAGGTTTTCAGCATCAACGAGAATGTTATATCATCTTCTAAAATCAGGATAGACGGCATATTATTCTTTTTTGTTTCGTACACAAAGATAACTAAGAATTGATAATTGACAATTGACAATGGACAATTAAATACCGCTTGCCGCAATTATCAATTGTCCATTGTCAATTCAAAATGCCCAAGTTGCCTTTTTCCACGCCCCCTCGAACGGACCTTGCTTGAATTTCTTCAACCACCAATGGCAGAAACCTAACTGGAGGATGAACAACAGGACGCCGACTCCAAAGCTGGCTGCCGTACCGAAAACATTATAAAGTGACAAACCGTAACCGAAATAGATAAACGATCCTATAATAGACTGTGTCAAATAGTTAGTTAAACTCATCTTTCCATACGGCACCAAACCGTGCAGCATTTTATGGGTCGAAACTTGTTGCCACAGGAAGACGAAACAAGCGACCAACACACACATGAAAGAGAAATTACGGAAAGAGGAAACCACCGTGTTCATCGGAGTCAGCATCGCCTTGTTGGAGATCATATCCGGTAGGGAAGCCGTAATGAAATACAACGGAACAAAGCAGACCGCATCGATAACCAGCGTCCGCATCCAAAAAACCCGATGTTCGGACAGGTTGGCAAACAACTGTCTGCGTCCGATCAGCATACCCAACAGGAACAAAGAGGCAGTCTGGAAAAAACGTCCGTACCCCCATGCCCACAACAGACTGAACAACTGGCCGTCCCAAAGGTTAGACTTGACCATCGCCCAGAAATCCGGCTGCGAAAGGAACGGATACATACGTTGGCTATGAACACGCCAAACGCCGGCTGCCGGCACATAGTCAGGATTCATCATCGCATAGAAAAACTTGCCGAGTTCGAGCGGCTGGAGCATCAGGATAATAGCAGCAATGAGGACCGCCCGGTCGCTCCATCTGCAGACTAACACGAGCACCACGCCAATTATAGAATAAAGGACTAATATGTCGCCGGGGAAAAACGCCCCGTTGAAACAGCCGATAAAGAAAATATTTTTTTTGGCGGAAAAGGTATAAATGTTTCTGTTGTTCTGAATGAACTGGATATAGAATCGGAAGCACTTGGCTTTGTTGCAGGCTTTACAGGAAATGCTATTGAAGACGGACTTGCATCAAGCGGCATAAAAACTGATTTTGTCCATTTGAAGAAAGGTTTTTCAAGGATAAATGTTAAAATAAAGTCTGATGAAGAAACAGAGCTGAACGGTCAAGGTCCTGAAATTGATGATGAAGCTATAAATGAACTATACTCTAAGCTTGACAAATTAAAAAGCGGTGATACACTTATCCTTGCAGGAAGTATCCCAAAATCACTTCCCGAAAATATTTATGAAAGCATACTTGCAAGGCTTGAAAACAAGGCCATTGATTTTATAGTCGATGCCACCAAAAATCTTCTTGTAAATGTTCTTAAATACAGACCTTTTCTTATAAAACCCAATAACTATGAGCTTGAAGAAATTTTTGAAACAAAGCTTTCAGACAATAACGACATAGTTTTTTATGCCAAAAGGCTTCAGGATATGGGAGCTAAAAATGTGCTTGTTTCAATGGCAGGCAACGGAGCTATCCTGGTCGATGAAAATAATGAAGTTCATATTATGGGTGTGCCAAAAGGAAAGGTATTGAACTCTGTCGGCGCAGGCGATTCAATGGTTGCCGGCTTTACGGCAGGATTTGCAAAAACAAAGGATTTTAATTACGCTCTTGCACTCGGTACAGCTGCGGGAAGCGCTACTGCATTTTCAGAAGGTCTTGCCAATAAAAATGACATTAAAAAAATTCTTGACACAATTTTAAAATGAATTGACAAATTCCGCTTTGGTGCTATAATAAAATCAGACTAAAAATCTTTACGGAGGCTGATATAAATGAGTTTTACAGAATTACAGAATGGCTTGAAAGAAGCTATGAAAGCCAGAGATACACAGCGCAAGGAAGCTATCCAGACTCTTATTGCAGCTGTAAAAAAGGCTGCTATTGATGCAGGAACTCGTGACGACATTACAGATGAACTGGTCGACAGCGTTATTTTAAAGGAACTTAAAGTTGCAAAGGAGCAGGTCGATACTTGCCCTGCCGAAGCAGCAGAACAGCTTGCTGAATATAAAAAAGAGTATAAATTGAAAGATGACCCAAGATTGATAGGCTATAAAAGTGCAGGGGACGGCGATAAATGTTTTGGAGCAAAACTTCGTCGTATGAGTTTGGATGAACTTCCGCAGATCTTAGTGAATATTCTTCTTTTAGGTAATATGTCTGTGGTTGGCCCAAGACCAATTGTTGAAAGCGAACTTAAAGAAAATTATACTCCGGAAGAACAAAAGCTTTTGCTTTCAGTAAAACCTGGATTGACAGGCTATTGGCAGGCATATGCCAGAAATAATGCTGGTTATGCAAATGGTGAACGTCAAAAAATGGAGCTGTATTACATAAGTAACCGTTCTTTTGGTCTTGATATAAAGATAATCTTTAAAACTATAATAACTGTACTTAAAAGAAGTGGTGCAAAATAATGCGATTGGTTTGGATTTACATGAATTTGTATATTATGATTGGAGAAGTAAATGAACATAATCCTATTATCAGGCGGAAGCGGAAAGCGTCTATGGCCATTATCAAATGATATACGAAGCAAGCAGTTCATAAAGCTGTTCAAAACAGAAAACGGCGGCTATGAATCAATGGTGCAGAGGGTCTACAGACAGATAATCTCCGTTGACCCAAATGCCAGCGTGACTATTGCTACCAGTGAAACACAGGTCAGTGCAATAAAAAATCAGCTTGGGGAAAAGGCTGATATATGTGTTGAGCCATGCAGAAGGGATACATTTCCTGCAATAGCTCTTGCCGCCGCATATCTTCATTATGCAATGAAAAAGCCCCTTGATGAAAGCGTAGCCGTATGCCCTGTTGACCCGTATGTTGAAAATACATACTATGAGGCTGTAAAAAAGCTTTGCGAACTTGCATCGGAGGGCAGTGCAAACCTTACATTGATGGGTATAGAGCCTACATATCCAAGTGAAAAGTACGGATACATAATTCCAAAAACAGCCGATAATGTAAGCGTTGTAATGGAATTCAAAGAAAAGCCCGATACTGAAACAGCCCGAAAGTATATAGCTAAGGGTGCGCTTTGGAATGCAGGCGTTTTTGCGTTTAAGCTGGGTTATCTTATCGAAAAGGCACATGAGCTTATTGATTTTACCGACTATGATGATCTTTTCTCAAAATATGAGACATTGACAAAAATAAGCTTTGACTATGCTGTTGTGGAAAAAGAAAAAAGCATAAATGTTATGCGTTACAGCGGTGATTGGCGTGATGTGGGAACATGGAACATGATGACGGAGGTAATGTCCGACAATGTCAAGGGTAAGGCTGTGCTTGATGACAAATGCGAAAATACACAGGTGGTAAATGAGCTTGGCATACCTGTTTTGTGTATGGGCTGTAAAAATATGATAGTTGCGGCAAGCAGCGACGGTATACTTGTTTCCGACAAAGAACGCAGCGGCTATATGAAGCCATATGTTGAAGATATAGCAAATGATGTAATGTATGCTGAAAAATCATGGGGGACATATACTGTCATAGATGTGCAGAACGGTTCAATGACAGTTAAGATAGGTCTGAAAAAAGGCAGCTCAATGAAATATCACAGCCACGAGTTTAGAAACGAGGTCTGGACGGTAGTTTCAGGCAGCGGCAGGGTCGTTATTGGCGGCGAGGAACGCTTTGTTTCATCAGGCGCAGTCGTTGAAATACCGATCGGTGCAAAGCATACAATATCTGCTGATACCGATATGAATATAATCGAGGTACAGATCGGTGAAAGCATAAGCGAAAAAGATAAGCAAATTTACTGCGAGGGGAATTAACAATGAAAAAAGCATTGATAACAGGCATTACAGGGCAGGACGGTTCATATCTTGCGGAATTTCTTTTGGAAAAAGGCTATGAGGTACACGGCATAGTACGCCGTTCATCAGTTTCAAATACAGAAAGAATAGATCACCTTATCGCAGAAAATGCGGTAACTCTTCACGACGGAGATCTTTCCGATTCATCAAGCATAATCAGGATAGTCAATGAAGTACGTCCCGATGAAATATATAACCTTGCAGCTCAGAGCCATGTTCAGGTGTCATTTGATGCGGCTGAATATACCGGAGATGTTGATGCTTTGGGTGTATTGCGTATTCTTGAAGCTGTGCATATGCTCGGGCTTGACAAGACCTGCCGTATATATCAGGCTTCTACCTCGGAGCTTTACGGCAAGGTTGAGGAATGTCCGCAGAATGAAAATACACCTTTCCACCCGTACAGCCCATATGCAGTTGCAAAGCAGTATGGCTACTGGATGATGAAGCAGTATCGTGAAGCATATGGTATGTTTGCCTGCAACGGTATTCTTTTCAATCACGAATCCGAACGCAGAGGAGATAATTTTGTAACAAGAAAGATAACTCTTGCTGCAGGAAGAATAGCGTGCGGACTTCAGGATCACCTTGAGCTTGGAAACCTTGATTCACTTCGTGACTGGGGCTATGCAAAGGATTATGTTGAATGTATGTGGCTCATTCTCCAGCAGGATAAGCCTGATGATTTTGTCATTGCCACAGGTGTTCAGCATACTGTAAGAGAATTTACCGAGCTTGCATTTGCAAATGACGGTATAGAGCTTGAATGGCACGGAAAAGGCATTGATGAAAAGGGCTATGACAAAAAGACAGGCAAAATGCTTGTTTGCGTAAATCCAAAGTGGTTCAGACCGACAGACGTTGTAAACCTTTGGGGCGATCCTACAAAGGCAAAGACAGTTCTCGGCTGGGATCCGCAGAAAACAAGCTATGAACAGCTTTGTGCAATTATGGCTGAGCATGATCTTCAGCTTGCCAAAAAAGAAGCGACGGCAAAATGAATATGAAAAGATCGGTGCTGATATTCGGTATATCAGGCTTTGTGGGCAGGTATCTTGCCGATGAATTTTATACAAACGGATATGAAGTTTGTGGAAGCGACCTGTTCCGTGGAGAGATGCTGCCCGAATATGTGGATTTTTATGAATGTGACCTGTTGGACAGTGAAAGGGTCAGTGAGCTTATTACGGAAACAAAGCCGACGCATATAGTAAATCTTGCGGCGGTCAGCAGCGTGGGGCTTTCGTGGAAAATACCGCAGAAAACAGTTGCGGTAAATGTCGGGGGTACTCTTAATATCCTTGAAGCAGCAAAAAAATGTGAAACTTTTCCCAAAATACTGCTTATCGGTTCAAGCGAGGAATATGAGATCTCGGACAAGCCGTTGAGTGAAGCTTCACCTCTTAATGCAAATAACCCATACGGCATATCCAAAATGATGCAGGAGCAGTTCTCTGAAATATACATAAAGCGTTTCGGAATGAAGATATACCGTGTGAGAGCCTTTAATCATACGGGAGTGGGACAGCCTGCAAGCTTTGTTATACCAAGCTGGTGCAGACAGGCTGCGGAAATTTCCAAAAGCGGCAGAAGCGGCATCATAAGGGTTGGAAATCTTGATGTAAGACGTGACTTTACTGATGTAAGGGATATTGTCCGTGCGTACAGAACAGTTATCGAAAGCGATAGCTGTGAGCAGGTCTATAACATTGGCAGCGGAAAAGCAGTGCTTCTCCGTGATATGCTGGATCATATCATTTCACTTTCCGAACAGCCTGTTGAAATACAGACAGACAGCGAGCTTTTCAGACCTGCCGACAATCCGTTCATCTGCTGCGATAACAGCCTTATACGCAGACAGCTTGGCTGGAAGACGGAATATGATATTTTTGACACGGTTAAGGAAATTTTTTATAGCTTTTAAAATTGGAAGGTTTATATAGATGAAAAAGATCTTACAGGTTGTATGCAGTTATTTCCCGAGAATAGGCGGTATCGAACAGGTGGCAAGGGATATTTCAGATGCGCTTAAAGATGAGCCGTATGAAATGAAGGTCATATGTCTTAACGAAAATGCCGAAGCTGAGGGAATGGTCTGCAAGCGTAATGAAACCGTATATGATACTGTTGACGGTGTCGAGGTAATACGATGCGGAAGTATTGCCAAGGTGGCATCTCAGCTTATTTCACCAAAATATATATCTGAACTCAGAAAAATTATGAACAGCTATGAGCCTGATATAGTTATATTTCATTATCCAAATCCGTTTCTTGCACAGTTTTTGCTTAGCTATAAAAGACGTCCGTTCAAGCTTGTCGTGTACTGGCACCTTGATATTACAAAGCAGAAAATACTTGGAAAGCTTTTTCACCCACAAACCCTTGCTCTGATAAAACGTGCTGATAAGATCGTCGGTGCGACAACAAATCATATAAATGAATCCGCATATACAAAGTATTTCGGTGAAAAGAAATATATCCTTCCGTATATGATAAGTCAAAACAGGATAACTGTATCACAGGAAGAACTTGCAGCGGCAGAAAAGCTCCGTGAAAAATACGGTGATAAGATAGTAGGCTTTTTTATCGGCAGGCACGTTCCGTATAAAGGTCTTACTTATCTTATACAGGCTTCAAAGCTGCTTGATGACAGATTTCGCTTTATAATTGCAGGCTGCGGTCCGCTGACAGATGAGCTTAAACAGCAGGCTGAGGGTGACAGTAAAATTGAATTTGTCGGCAAAATATCAGATTCCAAAATGCGTGAATATCTTACAGCCAGTGATATTTTCTGTTTTCCGTCAATAACAAGAAATGAAGCGTTCGGACTTGCATTGGCAGAAGGAATGTATTTTGAAAAGCCTGCCGTAACATTCACAATAAAGGGTTCGGGTGTGAACTGTGTAAATATTGACGGTGTTACAGGCATCGAATGTCCAAACGGTGATGTTAAGGCATATGCAGATGCATTGAAAAAGCTTGCCGATAACAAGGAGCTCCGTGAAGAATACGGCAGAAATGCCAAGCTGCGTGTTGAGGAGAACTTCACATTCGATATTTTCAGAAAGAATATTACCGAGCTGCTCGGTTCTTTATAAAGGTATTCAGTATGGAGAAAAATCAGTCAAATATCGAATGGATGAGTACACTCAGAGGTACTGCTGTCTTTATGGTGTTTTTCAGTCACCTGCCGTTGGTTTTGCCATTTGATATTCTTTTTATAATCGGCAGGGTGGCGGTAGTTGTATTTTTTCTTATGACAGGCTATCTGTCGGTTTCATCAAGGCGCAAGCGTTCGGGAAAACAATACCTTTTCAACAGGTTTATGAGAATGTATCCTGTGTATTGGCTGCTGCTTGTTTTGGCATATGCGGTAAGCAGCGGTAGTATATCTTTTAAGCGGTTTGCGGCAAATCTGACTTTATTTGAAGAATTTATGGGTCAGGAACCTATACTGGGCGGAAGTTGGATGATGCCGATGCAGGTATGCTTTTTTATATTTATTGCAATTGCCGGCAGCTTTTTATTTGACAAAAAGTTTTTCAATATGTCCTTTGAGGCTGTTATGATATTGATAACAGTGCTGCTTGCTTTAGCTGCTTTTGCAACAGGTTTTTTCAGACATATGACAGGGCTTCCGCTGCCGACAGCTTTTTTCCTGCTTATATCGGTGTCATTTCTCGGAATGACATATAATTACAGCAACAGCAGAAAAACTGTAATTGTATGTTTTGGCATATTTGAAATCGGCTTAGTCTCATCGGTAATATTATCCTATCCTGATATGATCGCTGCTTATATTGTTGCATACAATTTGGGATTTTTGCTGTTTTTCGGTTTTGAAAAGCTTAATGCAAGCTTTGCTCTTGCAGATATGCTTGGAAGTATGGGTTTTACGTTTTTTCTTGGAGCGGATATTCTGTACAAGGTCGTATGCAGATATGTTGATTTCGGTCAATCTTATTTAATGACAGCTTTGGGCTGTGTTGTTAAGTTTGTTCTTGCACTTCTTCTTGCGTATATTGTAACAAGATTTGTTGAAAAGCCTCTGCTTGCGAGAGCCGGACGCTTTGAAAAAAAGATCGCTTGTGAGGAAAAATAAAAACATGAGGTTAGTTATTGTAAATGGAAAGTTTATGTCTCAGAGAGTTACCGGAGTTCAGCGTTATGCCCGTGAAATGCTTTGTGAGATAGATAAGCTGCTTCACGAAAATGATGACATAAAAGTTATTCTGGCAGTTGCTCCAAACGCAGAAAATATACCGCATTATCAGAATATACAGGTTGAATGTATAGGAAAACTTCACGGAAATCTGTGGGAGCAGATAAGCCTGCCGCTGTATGTAAAAAAGAAAAAGGCAATATGTGTCAGCCTTTGCAATATGGTACCGATCCTTTCCCCCGATATTGCGGTTATACATGATATAAGCTTTAAAGTAAATCCCCATTTTTTCAGCAGAAAATTCTCGCTCTGGTATCGCTTTGTCATGACTTTGACAATAAAGCGGGTGAAGAAAATCATAACGGTTTCCGAATTCAGCAAAAATGAGATCATAAAATATTACCATGCCGATCCATCAAAAGTATTGGTCACATATAATGGCTGGCAGCATTTTAGCAATATCCCGTTTGATGAAGACAGCTTGAAAAAATATAGGCTTGAAAAAGGCGGATATTACTTTGCGATGAGCAGTATGGCACCGAATAAAAACTTTGGGTGGATAGCAGAGGCTGCAAAAAGAAATCCTAATGCGGTATTTGCGGTAAGCGGTGCTGTGAACAGCAAAGTGTTTGGTGATAATTTTGATTTTGAAGTACCAAAAAATCTGAAATTTCTTGGATATGTAAGCGATGAAGAGGCAAAGACACTTATGCGTGACTGTAAGGCATTTTTGTTCCCAACATTTTATGAGGGCTTCGGAATACCGCCCCTTGAAGCTATGAGCGTGGGTGCAAAAGCAGTTGTATCAGATGCAAGCTGTATGAGAGAAATATTTGAAGATTCGGTTTATTATGTTGATCCAAATAATGCTGACGTTGATTTTGAACAGCTTATTTCCGAAAAGGTGTCTGATCCGCAGAAAATTTTAGATAAATTCAGCTGGCAGAAAAGCGCTGAAAAGTTTATGGAGATATTGAAATGATGGATACACTGTACCAATCGCCTGTATTTGCAGGTATAATGTATTTTCTGCTTATAATTGTGGCAGCTGTATATGTTGTACACAAATTTAAGCAGGGACGTCCTTTTACAATATTTAATATATATATTTATGTGATGCTGTTCACTTATATCATTATTACGCCATTCCAGTTCAGTAATCAGGCGTGGTATAAGTTGGATTATGTTAATGCAGAGCCATTTTATCCCTATCTTTATAAGTCTATAAGCATAAATTTTATCGGTACAGTTATTTTTTTGCTTGCTGAAATATATTATGAAAACCGGAATAAAGCTTCATATATGGGTGAAGGCTTATGCCTTAAAGTACAGAAAAGCTGCAAATATCAGGCAGTATGTATGATTTTTGTGTTTAGTGCATTAAGCTGGCTATATATTGTATTTAAATATAATGGAGGATTACCTCTTTTTAATGGTGGACGAACTTTTTTTTATAACTCAGGAGCAATTTCATTTATTTATCAAAGCTTAGGCATAGTCATAAGCGCATTGGCTATGTATTTCGGACTTAACTGGATAAATACAAACAAGGGACTGATGTGGTTTTGCATAGGTGCATTTTTATCGATCTCAACAGGAACCCGAGGAACCTTTTTTCTCAGCATTGTCTATCCTTTTTTGCTTATGCTTATGTATAAAAGATATAAAAGGATCAGTCTTTCTATGATATTAAAGCTTGCAGTCGTTTTTGTGGTACTTATAGTATTTGCTCTGTTTATAGGTACATACAGAACAGGTACATTATCAAATTACAGTATGCTTTCGTCATTATTGTACGGAAATACATTCAGTGATATACGAGATGGCAGCTATTTGTTCTGGGGATATGATACATTTATGAATAATACGGTTATCGGTGGAAAAACATATCTTGCCGGTATTCTTTCTTTTATCCCGTCCTCTTTGTCCGAATTCAGAACAGAATGGTCATGGGGAAGATTCAGTACAATAAAAATGTTCAATGGTGTATGGTCCAATCATTTTGGATTTAGAGGCGGAAACTCATTTGAAGCATATGTTAATTTCAGAATGCCAGGTGTGATCTTAGTATCATTGCTGAAGGGATACATTTTTGCCAATGTTGAAAAGGCATATAATATAAATATACACGATAAACTCTGTGAAAATAAAAAGTTTTCCCCTGAAAGCATACTGTATTTGTTCCTTCTTTATTATGCATATGCAACTTTGAATGTATCACAGACAATGGCAAATTTATATGTTATAGTAGTTCTGCTCATATGCCTGAGACTCATTTATACTATACTGTCATCAAATAGAAATATAAGATATGCCGGAAAAATGAAAGTGTGATCTTTATATGAAACAAATTTATTCCGTATTTACATATTATCAGCTTATAACGGCGATACAAATAAAAAATAAGCTTTTTCCGGAAGCAGATGCGGATATTGTTATATCCGATCATTCGGCAGGGTATGAAAAAGCTGCCGAAAAGGTCAGAGAAAGCGGTATCTTTGATAATGTATATACTGCAAAGTCGGTAGATGCAATGAGGCTGGATTCATTTTCAAAAAAGCTGAGAAGAGTTGTGGACATTGTCTTTTATAATAATAAATTTCCGCTTAATTGCAGCGATATTGAAAAGCTTGGATATGATGAGATACTGTTTTTTAATTTTAATTACTTTGATAATTGTCTTTATTATTTGCTGAAAAAGAATAACCCCAATCTGATATGCAGAAGATTTGAAGAGAGCTATACAAGCGGTTTTGATTTCGATATTTTCACTTCGGGGAGTGCAAAGCTTCAGAAAAAATTTGAAAGATTTCATAGCAGCACATTGGCAATGAAGGTCGATGAAATGTTTTTCTATGAACCTGAGCTTGTGCTTTTCAAAAACAGCTGCAAAATATCACCGATACCTAAAATAGATAAGAATGACTTGCAGACAAAGGATATTCTCAACAAAATGTTTGATTACACAAAATCAGATGAATATGACAGAAAGTATATCTTTTTTGAGGAGTCATATAACGTTGACGGAAAAGAAATGGACGATTTGGAGCTTGTTCTTAATATCGCAGATAAGGTCGGCAGGGAAAATATGATGGTAAAGCTTCACCCACGCAGCAAGGTGGATCGCTTTGCTGAGTATGGCATAAAGACAAACAAAACTGTAGGGATACCATGGGAAGTTATTATTATGAATAATGACTTTTCAGACAAAGTTTTTATGACTATTGCAAGCGGAAGTGTACTGTCGCCGAGGATTCTTTTTGGTGAGAACGTTGCGACGTATATGCTTTTCAATTGTACAAAGGTAAAGTCATCTATTGTTACTGACAGCTTTTATAAATATCTTGAGTTGTTCAAAAAGAAATACGGAGCTTCGGGATTTTATATTCCCGATAATTTTGAGGAGCTTTCCGGCAGCCTATGAGCAATATAATAAAAAAATACAAGAGCCTGCCCATACAGGTAAAGGCTGCATTTTGGTTCACAGTATGTTCGGCGGTGCAGAGCGGCTGCAAATTTCTTGCGATGCCTGTGTTGGTACGTTTGCTTACAACAGAAGAATACGGAATTTACAGCGTTTTTCTTTCATGGATACAGATCGTTTCATTGTTCGCAACGCTGAATATGCACTGTGGTGTTTTCAACAATGCTATGTTCAGATTTCCTGACGACCGCAGCAGGTATACGTCGTCAGCACAAAGCGTAAGCATATCCGCAACGTTCGTATGCCTTGTTATATATCTGCTGTTCCATAATTATATAAATGAGCTTTTTGGTTTGCCCGGTAATTTTTCAATGCTGATATTCATACAGCTTTTGTTTACTGAGGGCTTTCCTGTATGGTCGTCAAGACAGCGTTATGAGTACAGATATGTGTCGCTTATCGCGTATACGTCTGTGCTTTCGGTACTGTATCTTGTACTTCCTATACTGGCGGGATATATATATCCTCCTGAAAAGCGTCTTGAGGCTGTCATTTACACAGGCACAGCAGTACAGGTGCTTTTCGGACTTGGATTTATCATATATAACTATGTAAAGGGCAAATGCTTCTACAACAAAGAATACTGGAAATTTGCTCTGTCATTCAATATCCCTCTGATACCCCATTATCTTTCCGGAATTATTCTCGGTCAAGCTGACAGGGTCATGATAAAAAATCAGATAAGCTCTGCCGCTGCGGGAATTTACAGCTTTACATATAATATCTCAATAGTGATGAACATAATAACGCAGGCTGTAAACAATGCTATCGTTCCATATACATATGAGAAGATAAAGGCAAGGGATTTTAAAAAGCTTAGTTCAATAACAAATTTCCTGCTTATAATGCTTGGGGTAATGGTGTTTATGTTTTCAGCAATTGCACCTGAATTTATAAAGATATTTGCAACGGAAGAATATTATGAGGCAGTTTATCTTGTTCCTGTAATATCACTCAGTTCTTATTTTACATTCCTTTACTGTCTTTTTGCAAATGTCGAATTTTATTTTGAAAAAAATAAGTTTATAACCGTTGCATCTGTCATTGGCGCTGCTGCAAATGTTATATTGAATTATCTGCTGCTTCCTGTATTCGGATATTATGCTGCTGGATATACAACGCTTTTCTGCTATATTCTTTTCAGCGTTTCACATTATATATTTATGAGAATAGTATGCCGTGAAAAGATAGACGGTGAAAGGGTCTATAACGGAAAGCACATTTTTGTTATATCAGTAACTGTGGTTTTTGCTACTATTGGTCTGACAGTACTTTATAATCATATACTTATAAGATATTGTTTGCTGGCGGCGGCAGTTGTTATCTGTGTCATCAAGCGTAAAACTATTATAAATAATCTTAAAATGATAAAGGAGAAAAAGTCATGAAAATAATCGGAATTATTCCCGCACGTTATAAATCTTCACGTTTTCCCGGAAAGCCTCTTGCAGATATATGCGGCAAGCCTATGATCTGGTGGGTATATAATCAGGCTCTTAAGGTAAAAAGTTTTGATGCTGTTTATGTTGCAACAGATGATGAGCGTATTGAATCAGCATGCAGAGAGCTTGGCATAAATGCTGTCATGACTTCTGAAAAGCATAATTCGGGAACAGACAGAACAGTTGAAGTAGCTGAAAATGTCGAGGGTGATATGTTTGTTATCGTAATGGGCGATGAACCGCTTATCTCTCCGGATAATATCCAGGCTGTCATTGATGAAATGGTCAAAGGTGGATATGACGGAGGTATGCTCTGCACTAAGTTCAAAAACGGCGTTGATCTTATCAATACGACTACTATCAAGCTTGCGCTGAATGACCAAAAGGAGCTTATTTATATGTCAAGACTGCCTATTCCTTATCCTAAGGCATGTCTGGATTACGATCATTATAAAAATGTAGGCGTATATGCATTTACACGCAGCGCCCTTGAGTTTTATAAGAATACTCCGAGAGGACGCCTTGAAAGAATAGAAGATATGGAAATGCTCAGAATGCTTGAAAACCATAAGCTTGTCAAGGTCGTTGAAGTTGAAACTGAGTCTATGTCAGTAGATACACCAAAGGATCTTGAAAGGATCAGAAATGTTATTATGGCAGCGGGCAATAACAATGACTGACAGCAGCTTTACTTGGAGGAACAATGAATGAGCGTTTCTATTTTAGACTGCACATTAAGGGACGGGGGATATATCAACAACTGGAGCTTCAGTTCCAAGGCTGTCGCAGAAATAATCCATGGTTTGTTTATTGCTGATATTGATATTATCGAGGTTGGATTTCTTGATGATAAAAAGGGATCTGATGAAGGCACATTGTTTGATTCTGTCAATACGGCGGATAAATATATAAGCTCATCAAATATAAACAGGACTTCAAACTGTGTTGCTATGATAATGCATGGTCAGTTTGACTGCGAAAAGCTGCCTGAATGCAAAGATACCCTTTTGTCGGGCATAAGATACTGTTTTAAAAAGAATTGTATTAATGACGCACTTGAACATTGCAAAACAATAAAACAAAAAGGGTATGATGTGTATTTACAACCTGCTGCACTCAGCGACTATAATGACTATGAAATACTTGACCTTGTTGCTGAGGCAAATAAGGTCGACATATGTGCATTTTATATTGTGGACACATTCGGTGTAATGAGGAAAAATGATGTTATCAGATATTTTTATCTTATTGATGAAAATCTGAAAGACAATGTTGCCATAGGTTATCATTCACATAACAATCTTCAGCTTTCCTTTTCAAATTCACAGGAGCTTATAAGCTTGAATCCCAAGCGTGAAATAATTATCGACTCTTCTGTTTTCGGTATGGGACGTGGTGCAGGAAATCTCTGTACCGAGCTTATTACACGGTATATAAACGAAAATATCGCAGATAAGTACGATATTATGCCTATACTTGAAATAATGGACGAATATATAATGCCTGTTTACAGACAGCATCCATGGGGATATTCGGCACCGTATTATATTGCCGCAATAAATGACTGTCATCCAAATTATGCAACATTTCTTATGAACAAGGAAACGCTCTGCATCAGGGACATCAATTCCATAATCAAATCAATTCCGGAAGAAAATAAGCACATTTACAGCGAAGTGCTTATCGGCAGAATGTATTTCGACTATCAGGAAAAAAGTATTGACGACAGCAGCGTGATAAGGCAGCTTTCCGAATTGTGCAGTAAACGTGAGGTACTTATTCTTGCACCAGGAAAAAGTCTTGTGACAAAGGAAAAGGTCATTTCCGATTTTATAAAGCAGAATGACCCTGTTATATTTGCTATAAATCATATACCGGAAAAATACAGCTATGACAAGGTGTTTATAAGCAATCTCAAACGCTTCAAGGGTATTGATGACGCAGAGAACAAGCTTGGCGATAAACTTATCTGTACTTCCAATATTGCGATAAGCAAAACCGGTCGTGCTGTCAATTATTCCGCATACCTCAATGATGATGAAGCAATATCCGACAATGCAGGACTTATGATAATAAATGTACTGAAAAAAGCAGGAGTAAAAAAAGTAAATCTTGCAGGCTATGACGGCTTTTCCTATTCAGAGCAGAATAATTACTGTGATGAAAGACTTATAAGCAATGTCAGATATGAAAGACAGACCGAGCTTAATATGTCAATGAAAAAATATTTTAAAAATATCCGCAGGAGCATGGAGATCTGCTTCATCACTCCTACAATATATGATAGTGGTGAAAAAGATGAAAAAGTATAAGCTTGTGATATTTGATATGGACGGAACAATTGCCGATACATCACCCGGGATTTTTAACAGCATAAGATATGTGGAAGAAAAAATGGGACTGCCCGAAATAACCTATGAGCAGATGTATTCACATGTTGGACCGCCTATGGAGGAATCCTATAACAGAAATTTTGGGCTGACAGGTGATGAACTGAAAAAAGCAGTGATGTACCATAAGGAATATGCAATAAAACAAGGCTTCAAAGAGCTGAAAATTTATGACGGTATGCTTCCGCTGATAGATGAATTGCGTAAAAACGGTATAAAAACCGCAGTTGCGACATTAAAGGCACATGCCACAATAATAAAGATATTTGAAAGCTTTGGCATATCCGATAAATTTGATGAAGTTATAGGCGTATCACAGGATGCACCTAAGACCAAGGCACAGCTTCTGGAGCATTGCGTGGAAAAGCTTGGTGTGAGCAAAACCGATGCTGTGCTTATAGGCGACAGCAAGTATGACGCCATAGGTGCAGAGCAGGCAGGGATAGATTTTATTGCCGTTACATATGGATTTGGTTTTAAAAGCGCTGCCGATGCCGATGAATATGCAAATGTCGGAGCTTTTGACAGCGTGGAAAAGCTTAAAAGCTTTTTGGTATAAATAATTTTAAAGCATTAAATTTAAAGCATTAAATCAGACTTCGGTTTGTTTTGATGCTTTATTAACAGCAAAATAGTTGACCTCACATTGAAAACTATGTATTTGTGCATACAGAAATATTGCATAATTAATACTGGATGTTTGCTGAATAAAATATGTAAACATTGTATTGACATTTTTTATTAATAGTAATATACTTAATATTAAGGTAATTTTTATGAGGAAAAATGTAGATCAAAGCGGGGTTTTTAGGAATATTATACTTGTTATGGTATTATAAAAACGATAGGGAAAAGATTATTTGATTATGAAAAAAAATGTTTTGCATTTAAGTTGTCGCATAATTTCACTTTTTATTGCAGTGTTTATGATGGCAATGGTTATTTTATCAACTTGTATTACAGCATATGCTCAGATTCCAGAAAATATATCAGATCTGTTTAGTTATGATGATGTTCAGCCAGGTCCATGCATTATTGAGGATAACGGTGTAAATTCTATTAAAGATAATTACATTGAGTTTCAAAAAGAAGGCTCTGAAGATTATAGAGCGTGGAGCCAGTCTGATTCCAGATGGGGTTATAAAATTCTTGGATATAATGGTACTGATACTTGCTCACAGTCCGGATGTCTTGTTTCTTCAGTAGCAAAATTGATTATTCAGTGTGGATTAAGGAGTTCAGAGAGTTTTAATATAGGAACATTTATTGATTCATTGAACGCTGTGGGTGGTTTTGATAGTAATAGCTGCTTATATTACGGACCGATAAGTACGGCTGTAAATGGATTCTCTTATTATGATACATTTAATCATCAAGGATATGAAAGCGGAAATTCATATTCATCAGCAAATTATAACGATATGCTTATAGGTTGGGTAAGAGATGGTTATCATTTAGCGTTAAGAGTTGGAAATCATTATGTTGCTGTTGATGAAGCACTGACTCTTTCAACTGGTCAGGTATATATAATGGATTCTGCATTTGCAAATCTGCATGCTTTAGCGGATATAAGACTTGTTGATACCTATTCGGTTTTTTATGATGTTGTCAGATTTAGGGGAGGAACAACACCGAGCGGAAGTTCCTCATCAATAACTATTAGTGGTCAGTCTACTCCTATTGCGATATGGGAAGGTGATATGGTTTCAATAAAGGGAAATGTTACTTCCAGAACAACTATGAGTAACATTACTGTAGGGTGTTATGATGTTAATGGCAATATGATAACAGGTGCAAGTGCAAATCCACGTGGCAATACTTATAGTGTAAACGATTTGGATCTGTATGTAAGATTTGACCAACTGCCTGCAGGAATGTATATTTACAGAATTACAGCGACAAATACGGATGAAACTGTAACTGTATATGAAATTGGTTTTTCTGTTTGGACCAAAAACCAGTCAATACCGAACGGTGAGTATATAATTGAATCAAGTTTAAGTGATTATTATGCAGTAGGATGTTCCGATAATAATGTTGTTTTGCGCAGGGCAAAGCATAATACACCGCAGATATGGTTATTTGAATATGCCGGTGATGGCTTCTATACAATAAAAAATAAAGAGAGCGGGTTATATCTGGAGGCATATGATTGTGGCTCTGCTTCAGGTACTAATATTCAGACATATACTAAAAATGGCTCAACAGCTCAGTTATGGCAGATACTTAAGGCAGGAAATGCGTATTGTTTTGCTCCAAAATGTTCATGGTATGCCATTATGGATATTGAAAATTCCAAAACTGAGGATGGAGTAAATATATCTTTGTTCACACCACATTTGCAGGGTAATCAAAGATTTTTTATAAAAAGTACTAATGATATGCATGCAGTTTATTCAATGGAATCATCTCCTGATTGTACGACTGGCGGTGCAATAATTTACGAATGCAGAATATGCGGTGTAGTAACCTCAAAAGTACTTTTGCCAAAGCTTGGACATGATTTCTCATCATCAAGAGTTATTACAGAACCTACATGTACAGAGGATGGTTTAAAGCAGTATGTTTGCAGCAGATGCAGCACAATAAGTACTGAAGCTATACCAAAGCTTGGACATGATTTTTCTGCTGAATTTACTGTTGATGTGCCTGCAACATGTACAACTACGGGTATTAAGTCACAGCATTGTCTGCACTCAGGATGTACAGCAGTTCAGAATGAGACAGTTATTGAAAAAACTGAACATAACTGGGATAGCGGCATAATTATAAAAAAGCCTTCATCATATCAAAGTGGTAAAAAAATAGTATTTTGTCAGGATTGCGGTGCTGAAAAAAATATCGAAATCAGTTCTGTTAATGAAAGTGAACTGGCTGATTATGCAGAACTTAATATTGGCAATGGAATAGAAGTTTATCCTTACAATGAATATAATGATAATGCAGTAACGGATATTTTACTGTCAACAGATAACATTTATCGTTCAGGTAAAAGGCTTGTAATAAGAATAAAAAAAGATTATATGTCTGAAGATGAATATATATGTATAAACGGAAATAAAGTTGAAAATGCAGTATCAACTGATGAATATTATGTATTGTGGGGATATACTGTTGATATTAATAACGGAAAATTTGATATAAGCATATCTGCGCCTATAACCATAACATCTCAGCCGGAGAGCAAGAGAGCAAATGTCGGTGATATAGTGTCATTTGAAATAAAGGCAGCAGGAACAGACCTTGCATATCAGTGGCAGTACAGCACAGACGGCGGTAAGACATGGAAAAACTCCGCAACAAAAACAGCAACATACAGATTACAGGTACAAAAAGCATATGACGGATATATGTACAGATGTGTTGTAACAGATAAGAGCGGAAAGACCGTAACAAGCAATGCTGCAAGCCTTACAATAAATGCATCACTTGCAATAACATCACAGCCGGAGAGCAAGAGTGCAAATGTCGGTGATATAGTGTCATTTGAAGTAAAGGCAGCAGGAACAGACCTTGCATATCAGTGGCAGTATAGTACAGACGGCGGTAAGACATGGAAAAACTCCGCAACAAAAACAGCAACATACAGATTACAGGTACAAAAAGCATATGA
>ENA-ORCP01001408-ORCP01001408.1-human-gut-metagenome-genome-assembly--contig:-NODE-1408-length-20725-cov-9.656771_pt1 | contig 20725 bp, 17 predicted proteins | sample MGYA00242990_ERZ507991 | MGnify/ENA primary metagenome ERZ507991 (study PRJEB26167, sample SAMN06115496) | human gut metagenome | host: Homo sapiens | place: China:Henan | collected 2015-05-07... | reverse complement strand
GTGACTTTAGATACTGACCTACACCGGTAACTGTACCGCCTGTACCTACGCCGGCAACAAATATATCAACTTTACCGTCTGTATCTGCCCAGATTTCAGGACCTGTTGTTGCTCTGTGATAAGCAGGGTTTGCAGGGTTTGTGAACTGGCTTGGGATAAAGCTGTTTTCTGTTGTTTCAGCAACTGGTGTTTCAACAACTTCTTCTTTAACTTCTTCAACAGCTGGTTCTTCAACTAAATCTTCTTTAACAGTAATTTCTCTGTTTTCAATTCTAGCTCCAACCATTTCCTTAGTTTTAGCAGCTTTACCTACACTATCTCTTAAATAGAATAATCTAGCACGTCTTGCTTTACCTACTCTAACTAATTCAACTTTTTCAACTAATGGTGAATGAATTAAGAATGTTTTTTCTACACCAACACCGTAAGATGTTTTTCTTACTGTAAATGTTTGGTTAACTCCTCCACCTTGAACTTTAATTATAATTCCTTCGAAAACTTGGATTCTTTCTTTGTTTCCTTCTTTAATTCTAACATGTACTCTAACTGTATTACCAACTTTTAATTCTGGTATTTTATTCTTAAGTTGTTCGTGTTCTATTGATTTAATAATATCCATTTTAGAATGTACCTCCTTCTTTATTTATGAGCGGTGCCTACTTTGTTTGGCACGTCATCTATTTTTTCTAAAATTTTCTTATCTTCATCAGATAAATTAACTTTTTCTAAAAGATCTGGTCTTTTATCCAAAGTTCTTTTCAAACTTTGTTCTCTCCTCCATTTGTCTATCATTTGATGATTACCTGAGCGTAATACCTCTGGCACTTGTTGACCTTCAAAAATTTCTGGTCTTGTATATTGTGGATACTCCAAAAGACCTTGTGCAAAAGATTCTTCTGTTGTTGAATCTTCTTTCAAAACCCCTTCTACATATCTACTTACAGAATCTATTAATACCATTGCTGGCAATGCTCCACCTGTTAATACATAATCACCTATCGAAATTTCTTCATCAACTATTGTGTCTAGTACTCTCTGGTCAATGCCTTCATAATGACCACAAAGAAGAATTAATTTTTTTTGTTTCGATAGTTCTTCTACTTTTTGTTGGTCCAATTTTTTACCTTGTGGTGACATATAAATAACTCTTGTTTTTTCAGATTTTTCTGTGTTTTGAATTGCAAATTTATATGCATCATAAACAACATCTGGTTGAATTACCATACCAGCACCACCACCATAAGGAGTATCATCAACTTTTTTATGTTTATTTTTTGAAAAATCTCTAATATTTATTAAATTAACATTTATTAGTCCTTTTTCTTTTGCTCTTCCAATAATGCTTTCATCTAAAATATCAAACATTTCTGGGAAAAGTGTCAAAACATCAAATTGCATTTTGATTTTATACCTCCATTATTGTGCTTTAAATTAGTCCTTTTAAAAGATGAGCAACTATCTTTTTTTCATCTAAATTAATTTCTTTAATTACATCAGATATTGCAGGTAATAATAATTGTTTTCCAAGTTCATCTTTTACAACATATATATCACAACTTCCACTATTAAAAACATCATCTAATTTACCAAGTAATTTACCTTCATCAGAATAAACATCTAATCCTATTAAATCAACAATATAATATGTACCTTCATCAAGTTCCGGTTCATCTTGTCTATTAACTTTTAAATATGAATTACGCAAAAGTTCTGCATCTTCAACTTTGTCTATCCCTTTGAATTTTATTAATACCATATCTTTATGATATTTTACCTCTTCAATTTCATATTGCTTTTTAGTTTTATTTGATTCAATATATACTTTTTTCAAATTATAGGACAGAGAAGAAGAGCCGCATTATTTCCGACAAGGAGAAGAAGATTACGGCATATCACGAGGCAGGTCATGCGATCCTGTTCCATGTGCTGCCGGATGTGGGACCTGTCTACACCGTATCCATTATTCCTACCGGTGTGGGAGCCGCCGGTTATACCATGCCCCTGCCGGAAAAGGATGAGATGTTCGCCACCAAGAGCCGTATGCTCCAGGATATCATGGTATCTCTGGGAGGACGTATTGCGGAGGAGATCATCTTCGGAGATATTACCACCGGAGCATCCAGTGATATTAAGAAAGCCACCAAGACAGCCCGCCGTATGGTAACCCGTTACGGAATGTCTGATAATATCGGTGTCATCTGCTATGACGATGACGATGATGAAGTCTTCATCGGTAAGGATCTGGCACATGCCAAGGCGCACAGTGAGGAGATTTCCGGTGAGATCGATAAGGAAGTCAAGCACATCATAGATGACTGCTATACCAAAGCCAAGGATATTATCTTACAGCATGAGGATGTGCTGCATAGCTGTGCACAGCTGCTGTTGGAGAAGGAGAAGATCACCAGAGAAGAATTCGAGGGTCTTTTCGTATAGGAAAAGGTTTTCGCGGGAGTTTCGTGGAATTGGTAGTATTGTACAAACCGATTTTGTGAAAAATATACAAAAATGAATATTCACTTTTGTGATATTTGTGAATTTTGAGAATAGTCAAAAATAGGAGTGCATGCTATTATAATACTCGTAACCCCCCCAATACATTATATAGTTTTTTGCTATACCCCATAAGAAAGAAATACCTTCTCTAAAAAGGGCAGTCCTCCCAAGACTGTCCTTTTTACTGTCTAAAAATCGCTGAATAAAGAGGCGGGCAGTTGTCAGATGTAAGGAAAAAGGGTATAATAAATAGAGCTTTTGAGCTTGGGACATGTCATACTGCCGGAGCGCACAAGACAACAAAGCACTTTGGCAGAAGCAGTGTCATAATATAGATAGTAAGACATTAGTCTCAGAAAGGATAGATACTATGGATCTGGAGCGATTACGTCGAACAGAATATAATCAGCAGTATATTGCGGCCATGAGACCCGTATTTAACAGAAGAGCTCTTTTTACGGATACAAGTGCGGAGTATGTGATTCCGGAAGAGCCGGCCTGTTTTTCCGAAGTGACGATCCGCTTCCGGACCGCCAGAAATAATGTGGACAGAGTGTTCCTGGTATGCGGCGGACAGAAGCATCTTATGGTACGTGTGGAGAGCAAAAATGATTTTGACTATTATGCCTACGTAATGCGTCTGGATGATCAGAAGGTATCTTATTATTTTGAGGTGCAGACCGGCAGAATTACCGGCATCTTTGATATGCGGGGCCTGGTGCAGGAAGTTAATGAATATTATGATTTCATTATCATTCCCGGTTTCCACACCCCCGACTGGGCCAAGGGAGCGGTTATGTACCAGATCTATACGGATCGTTTCTGCAATGGAGATTCTTCCAATGATGTGTTGACCAATGAATATTGCTACATCGGAGAACCGGTACACCGCGTAGAGGACTGGGGACGTTATCCCGCACAGATGGATGTCCGTGAGTTCTACGGTGGAGACCTGCAGGGTGTGCTGGATAAGATGGACTACCTGCAGGATCTGGGAGTTGAGGTGATTTATTTTAATCCTCTGTTTGTCTCCCCTTCCAACCACAAATACGACATTCAGGATTATGATTATATTGATCCTCATATTGGAAAGATTGTCAGTGATGAAGGGGATCTGCTTCCCGACGGACAGCGGGAGAACCGTTTCGCTTCCCGTTACATCGACCGTGTGACTAACAAGGCGAATCTGGAAGCCAGCAACGAGCTGTTTGCTCAGGTGGTGGCAGAGGCACACCGCAGAGGCATGAGAGTCATTCTGGATGGCGTGTTCAATCACTGTGGTTCCTTTAATAAATGGATGGACAGAGAGCGCATCTATGAGAATGCGGAAGGATATGACAAGGGTGCCTATGTCAGTGCTGACAGCCCTTATCGGAATTACTTTGATTTCCACAATCAGGCAGCATGGCCCTATAACAATTCCTATGACGGATGGTGGGGACATGACACACTGCCGAAGCTGAACTACGAGGGATCCCAGGAACTGATGGACTATGTCCTTCATGTAGCGAAAAAATGGGTATCTCCGCCCTACAATGTGGATGGATGGAGACTGGATGTGGCAGCTGATCTGGGTCACAGTCAGGAATTCAACCATCATTTCTGGCAGGAATTCCGGAAAGCGGTAAAAGAGGCCAATCCGGAAGCCATTATTCTGGCAGAGCATTACGGCAACACCAGAGACTGGTTACAGGGAAATGAATGGGATACCGTTATGAACTACGATGCATTCATGGAGCCCGTGACCTGGTTCCTCACCGGTATGGAGAAACACAGTGATGACTACCGGGAGGATTTGCTCGGCAATTCCGAGAGCTTCTGGGGAGCCATGCGGCATCATACCTCCAGTTTCTCCATGCCCAGCTGGCAGGTGGCAATGAATGAACTGTCCAACCATGACCATTCCCGTTTCCTGACGAGAACAAATCATAAGGTGGGACGTACCAATACACTGGGACCCCAGGCTGCGGAACAGGGTATCAATAAGGCAGTCTTCCGGGAAGGCGTTGTGATCCAGATGACATGGACGGGTGCTCCTACAATCTATTATGGAGATGAGGCCGGTGTCTGTGGTTTCACAGATCCTGACAACCGCAGAACGTATCCCTGGGGACATGAGGATCAGGTGCTGCTGGCATTTCATAAGGACATTATCCGCCTGCGTCGTGAAAATGAAGAGTTGCGCAGCGGATCTTTGAAAATGTTGGAAAGCGATTATAATTTTATTTCCTATGGTCGTTTTAACCGGAAAGGTCAGTGTGCGGTTCTGATCAATAACAATAATCATCCGATCACCAAGGAAATCCATGTGTGGGAGATCGGTACGCCCAAGACCGGTAAGATGAAAGTGATCTTACAGTCCAGAGATGACGGTTATTGCATGGAAGGCGCGGAATATGAGATCAAGGCAGGCAAGATCCTGATCGAGATGCCCCAGACATCCGCAACCATTTTGAAATTTATAGAAGAATAAATATATGTAACTATTCAGAACACCATTCGCAAAACCGCCTCTGCGAGACTTCCTTTTTGCTCATGGTGGTTACTTTGCCCTATAAATAGTTACAAATACAAAAGACAGAGAGGATATTCGATGTTCACCATCATTATTACCCTGCTGTTGCCGCTGGTATCCATTGGGATCTGGCGGCAATCTATTTTAAAAAATAACAAAAAAAGCGGACAGTCTGTCACGATCGGGAAGGGAGAATATGTCCTTCGTTATCTCACCTGCCTGCTCTGTATGCTGGTCATTCCCTGGATCCTGTTGTCGCTGACCGGCAATGACGGCAATACGATCTTGAGAAAGCTGTTGGAATCCAGAGAATATGCAGTGAAAGTTCTATGCCTGGAGATCAGCATGATGCTGGTCTATGCCATTGCAGAATTGTTCGTGGAAGAAGCGAAAGCCGGAAAGCATGAGAAGATCCGGAGCGTCCTGAGTAAGATTACCGATAGCAAGGCGTGGAGCGTATTTCGCAAATACATAGGACCGATGGCAGTACTGGCATTGACAGTGCTGGTAGTGTGTCTGAACTTCAGTATGATGTCCGACCGTGTGCTGTGGGGGGATGAGGCGTTTTCTGCGAATACGGCCCACAAGGATGTGGATGGCATTTTGCAGGTATTGTATTACTGGGACAATCATCCGCCACTGTATTATTACTGGCTGAAATTATTCGGGACCCTGTTCGGATATAAGGTACCGGTATTCCATCTGGCCTCTCTGGTGCCCTTCGTGATCGGAATCGTACTGGCACTGACCGTTGTGCGGAAACATTTCGGGCTGCTTCCGGCAACATTTTTTGTGATGATCTCCGGTCTGGGACAGGCATGTCTGGAGTACAATCTGGAAGTCCGCATGTATGCGCTGGCTTTCCTGTGTGTAATGGGTTGCTTCTATTGTTCCTACAGAGTCATTGCTGACGGCAACAGGAAGACCTGGGCAGGCATGGTGCTGTGGGCACTGGCAGCAGCGTATTCTCACTATTATGCACTGGTGGCTGTGGGAATCATGATGTTTTTCACCGGAGTGGCCGTATGGATCAAATACCGTGGGAAAACATGGATAAAGGGTGTTCTGGCCATCGTAGCATTTTTCATAGGTTATGCACCCTGGCTATATTTCTTCTATGCCGGCTTGAAAAATGTCAGCAGAGGCTGGTGGATGACAGAGATCCTGGGACTGGACCAGAGTCTGGAGATCGTTATGGGCGGCAGAGGGATGAATGGTATCGTATTCCCGCTGGTGATTCTGTTTCTGGTGGTGACCCTGGCAGTGGATTCTTCTGTATTCTCTGTGGAAAAAGACGGAGTACATATGCAGAAGCCTTCTGTGAGAAACTGGTCTGACAAGACATATGCCATGGCAGTGGGAGCCTGCACAATCCTTGGAACTTTGGCATTTGCTTATTTGTTAAGTGTTGTTATGGCGCCGATGCTGGCACAGAGATATCTGTATCCGCTAAGTGCGGTCGCGATTGTAATGCTGGTGATCGGCAGCAGCAGAGTGCTGGAACTGGCTGCAGAGCTAGAGAAGAAGTCCTGGAAGGGCCTGGAGGCTGTAAACAGAATTGTGCTGGCGGTATTGCTGGTAGTATTATTCGGCCTGGGAATTCAGAACTATCGGGAATGCTATGACAGCTATGAACAGCAGAAGGTGGAGACCGAAAAAACACTGGATCTGATCGGTACACCCGATGAGGATGTAAATATGGTCACGAATGGTGTAAAACATCTGGGTTGGACCGTGCTGTATTATTACTATCCGGATAATGAAATCGTGAACGGAGATTACAACCAGGCGGATTCCGACAGGTTCTGGTATTTTACACCGAATGAACTTGGCGCAGATGTCATCGCCGGATTGCAGCAGGATGGATATCAAGTGACCGATTATGGACTGATGCAACTGTCGCAGTATCCTTTCTATTTATACTATATTGAAGCAGTTCAGCCTGCGCCATTCGCAAAGTTGCGTTAGCACGCTTTTTCGTCACTTCGTGACTACTTTTGCTCATAGATTGGCGCTCTGCTCATAGGATGACAGAATTGACGCTTTGTGTGCGAGCACCCAATCGTCGCTTCTGTCATCCTATGGCTGAACTTTTACACTAAAATAATAAAAACATCTTGCAATTTGTGTGAACATATGCTACAATTTCACATTGTTAAGGCACTCTTGCCTGACATGGATGGATTCCCGAGTGGCCAAAGGGGACAGACTGTAAATCTGCTGCAATTTGCTTCGGTGGTTCGAATCCACCTCCATCCATTTTCTTTTTCAGGAATATTTTTGAAAAGGAAAACATATCATATACAACATAATATCGCGGGGTGGAGCAGTCTGGAAGCTCGTCGGGCTCATAACCCGAAGGTCATAGGTTCAAATCCTGTCCCCGCTACTAAGATCTGAGTGTAAATTCAGATCTAAAATGCCCAGATAGCTCAGTTGGTAGAGCAGAGGACTGAAAATCCTCGTGTCACTGGTTCGATTCCGGTTCTGGGCATTTGTAATATGCAAAAATAATTTATGGGATACTAGCTCAGTCGGTAGAGCACTTGACTTTTAATCAAGTTGTCGGGGGTTCGAATCCCCCGTGTCTCATTTGTAAAAGATCAATGTTATGCAACATTGATCTTTTTTTGAGCAATAAAGTCGTTGCTTTCCAAAAGACAGCCATGTAAAATAAGGTTTAAGATGCTATATAAAATATAGTAATTGAAAAAACGTATAGGGGTTACTGTATATGTATCAACTGATAATTGTAGATGATGAGGTAACAATCGCAGAGGGCGTGGCAAATTTATTTCCCTGGCAGGAAATCGGATTTGAGGCAAAGGCATTTTACGATCCCATAGAGGCAATGGAATATATTCAGAATCATCCTGCGGATGTCGTAATGAGTGATATTGAGATGCCGCAAATCAATGGATTGGAACTGGCGAGACAGGTATCCAAAAAGGGAACGAAAGTTGTTATTATATCCAGTCACCAGAATTATGAATATTTTCGAAGCGCAATTCAACTAAATGTGGCGGATTTTTTATTAAAGCCCATCAAAAGTGCGGATATTATTGCGTGTTTTGAGAGAATAAAACAGGAATTGGATGAAAGAAATCATATAGAGCCGGAGCAAAATAAAAGTTATTACGAGAAAATACTGGATGAAGTCAAAAAATATATCGAGGATAACTTTCAGGAGGCATCTCTGGAAGCTGCAGCAATCAGGGTAAATCTCAGTGCTAGCTATTTATCCCGCATTTTAAAAGAGAAATGTGATTTTGGATTTGCGGAGTATCTGGTGAAAATAAGGATGGAGAAAGCAGCGGAAATGTTGATGGACTCACACTATAAGAGCTACGATATAGCGTACTATGTAGGCTATGACAATCCCAAAAGTTTTTCACATGCTTTTAAAGGGTACTATGGGATGACTCCGATGGACTATAGAAAAGGAAAGACCGGAAAATGAAAAGAAAATTCTTTTTGAAGCGGTTCGCAGTTTATTTTTTCGCATTTTTTATTCCCACATTTCTTCTTTTTGTAATTGCCATGGTAGTATTCGGAAGAAATGCAGAACAACGTTTGATTAGTCAGGAACAGAAAGTGCTGGAATCTACAGATACCAATCTGTCTCTGGTTGTAAATAATATTGCCATGCAGAATGATCTGTTTACGAAGAATCCATACATGGGAGTTGCTTTAAAAAATATATTAAAAAAATCGGATTATATTTCCTATGGGGATACTATTTACCTGCGCAGTACGAAAGCCATGCTTCGAAGTGTACAGGAAGTGTATGACTATGTTTCCAATATCAATATTTATCTCAATGGATATGACCGATATTATTCTTCTGAGAACGGCATTCAGACAATCAACGGAGATGAGTACTGGCTGAAAGAGTGTCAGGAGATGGAGCCGGAGACAGAGACGCTGATTATGCACCACGAATATGAAGAATACAGGAATACAAAAAGAGAACTGACAGTTTATCAGAGAATGCTTTTGATGGATGGGTTTGTTATTATGAGAATTGATCTGCAGGCCTATGAAAATATTCTCAGACAGGCGGTGGGCGATACGGAAATGACGATTCTGTTTGTGAACAGTGAGCAGGATCTTGTCATTGCGTATCAGGATACTGTGAATATTGACAGTGAAAACCTGAACCGTATTACACAAAAAGAGGAGACGTCAAATTGGATCACCATAAATCATCAAAGATATTTGATCCAAAAGATTTATGATGAACAATGTAATCTGGAATTGATCGCATTACTTCCCCAGGTAGCGATTTTTAAGGAATTAAGTTCGATCTATCCCATCTATTTTATTGTATTCGCACTGAATACCATGATAGTGATTGCATTGGCCTACATAACGACCAAGAGAAATTTTTCCCACTTAGATGACATGATTCAGATCTTCTCCAATGCGGAAAAAGAAATATATCTTCCCGTAGAGACGACTTCTCCGGCAAGAGATGAATATGATATTTTGATGAAGAATATCATTTATCTGTTTTTGCAGAAAGTGAGACTGGACAAAGAACTGGAAACCAAAAAAGAGGAAGAACGTATCGCGGAAATTACAGCGTTACAGGCACAGATTAATCCCCATTTTCTGTTTAATACGTTGCAAAGTATTCAGTTTGAAATTCGTCAAAAGGAAGGAAATGACAGCAAAATTGCAGAGATCACGGAGGAACTGAGCGACATACTTAAGTATGCGCTGGGAGACCCCAAACAGCAGGTATCGTTGTCGGAAGAAATACAGTACCTGAAGAGATATGTCAATATTCAGAAAATGCGGTTTGGGGACAAGTTCATTCTGTATTACGAAATAGAGGAAAATCTTAAGGAGCATCATGTATTTCGTTTATTACTTCAGCCCATTGTGGAAAATAGTATATTACATGGTGTGCGATACCGGGAACATGGATATATCAAAATTAAAATATATCAATCAAAGCAAATACAGAAGATTATTGTAGCTGTCATTGATTCCGGAATCGGCATGACAAAGGAAGAACTTATGGCACAGCGCAAAACCATCAGCCGTTACAATCCCAATCATGTGGGCCTTGCCAATGTCAACTGCAGGTTAAAACTATACTATGGGGAAGAAGCACAACTGCATATTTACAGTAAAAAGGACATGGGTACGGTAGTTAAGTTTTATTTGCCGCTATCTTAAAAAAAATGGATGAATGTAAAAAAATATGACCTGATGCAAAAAAATCAATAAAAAATAAGGAAAAATAAAAAGCGGCCTCCCTTTCTGGAAATTCTTTCAAGAGATATAATTTATTTATCTTAAAGGTATTTTAGAAAGGGAGGTTTTTATGAACAAAAAGTTATTGGCAATGGGACTTAGCGTATCAATGATTGCAGGAATGTTGACTGGATGCGGCAATGCTTCCGACGATGCACAGGCATCTACGCAACCGGCTACCCAGCAGACTACAGCGGGACAGACATCGGACTCCGGTGACGAACCCATCACTTTGAGATTCTCCTGGTGGGGCGGAGATGAGAGAAATGCAGCGACATTAGATGTCATCGAACAGTTCGAGCAGTTGCATCCCAACGTAACCATAGAAGCAGAATACGGCGGAAACGACGGATACCATGATAAATTAGCGACACAGTTGGCTTCCGGTACCGCAGCAGATATTGTACAGGTGGATCCTGAGATATTTCCTCAGTATGTAAATACCGGTGATTATTTTATTGATTACCAGGATTACAGCAATATGGATTTATCCACATTTGATGAAAATTATATCTCTTTGGAGATTAACGGCAGATATGATGGCAAGCAGTTGGGACTTCCTACCGGAATTTCAGGTGCCGGCATTTTGGTAAATCAGGATCTGGCAGATGCCATTGGCCTGGATTTCACAAAGGCATATACCTGGGATGATCTGTTTGAGATGGGCAAAAAGGTACGGGAATATGATGACAGTATGTATCTGCTCTGTGCAAACAAAGAATACATTGTAAACCTGGTTGTATTCAACTATGGCAAGCAGTTATGTGGCAAAACGCTGTTTGACATAGAGTCCGGTCAGTTAAACATTACCGAAGAGCAGATGAAACAGGTAATGGAGTATGTACAGAAGCTGTACGATGAGGAAGTCGTAGCACCTGCATCTTACCAGGCTGCTTACAGCGGAGACAACTTACAGTCTGATGCCAACTGGATCGCAGGAAAGTATGTATGTGCATTAACCTATATTTCAACCATTGATGTCATGGTAGCAGCCAATGACAGTGCAAACTACACCATGAGCCAGCTGCCGATGCTGGATGGCTGTACAGAGGCAGGCTGGGCATCCAATACTCCGCAGGTTATTGCAATTACTAAGACCTGTGAACATCCTGAGATGGCAGTAGAATTTATGAATTACTTCTTTAACAATGAAACTGCATTGGCAACGTTAGGTGCTACCAGATCTGTACCTCCTACCGAGAATGCGAGAAAGATCTGTTCCGAGAACGGTAAGCTCAGTGAAGTAACCATGGAGGGCGCAAATATTGCAGCTGCAGCAGGCGGAACTCCGAATGATAAGATTTCATCTTCTGAAGAATCGAAAACAATTTTGTTTGATGCTGTTGAGACCATAGGATATGGTGCAACAACTCCGGATGCAGCAGCGAATGAGATTATAGATTCTCTTTCCAGTCTGTAAAAATTACGATCCCGGGAGATGTCTGATCGAAAGCGTGCAAGACATCTCCCTTTAAATTAGAAGGAGTATGGATATGAGCAAGACAAAAACTCTCAGTAAAAAATCCAGCTATTCCAAGCGTGATCTAAAAGCTTATTATTATATTGCTCCGTGGATTCTTGGTTTTGCCATTCTTCAGTTATACCCGTTTATCAGTTCCCTGTTTTATTCTTTTACAGACTATTCCATAGGATCTGATCCGGTATTTGTAGGTTTGGCGAATTATGTAAAATTATTTACGAAGGATAAGGAATTTTGGACTTCTCTTCGAGTAACCATAGTGTTTGCGTTAATGACAGTACCAGGAAAAATTATTCTGGCATTAGCAGTTGCAATATTTCTGAATCGTGACATTAAGGGCATTAATCTGATCAGAACGCTGTATTATATTCCGTCTCTGTTCGGAGGCAGTGTGGCAATTGCTATTTTGTGGAGACTGATGTTTTTAGATAACGGTCCCATTAATGCGGTGTTAAATGCCATGGGATTGCCGACAGTACAATTCCTGGGAAGCACTACATGGGCGCTGCCTACCATATGCTTACTGGAGATCTGGCAGTTTGGTTCGTCCATGGTAATGTTCCTGGCAGCATTAAAGAATGTTCCGAAATCTCTGTACGAGGCAGCGGAAATCGATGGCGCTAAGAAAATAGACAGATTCTGGCACATTACATTACCGCAGATCTCTCCGATCATTTTCTTTACGGTACTGAATCAGACGATTCAGGCATTACAGAATTTTACGTCCGCAGATGTCATCACCGAAGGCGGCCCTCTGAAATCTACCTATGTATTGGGAATGAAGCTGTACAGAGAAGGATTTGGATACTTTAAGATGGGCTATGCAAGTGCTATTTCCTGGATCGTATTTATCGTTATTTTAACGTTTACATTAGTTTTGTTCGCATCCTCCAAGCTTTGGGTGCATTATGCAGACGAATAGGATATGAGGAGGCCGTACTATGAAATCCAAAAAAAGAAATCTGTTTCTAGATTATTTGTTAATTTTTGTAATTGGATTTATCCTTTTATATCCGATTATATGGATGTTCTTTTCGACATTTAAAACAAATGAGGAGATCTTCGGTTCCTTCAAATTGCTGCCGAACTCATTTTCCTTTCAATATTATATTGAAGGATGGAAGGGAAGCGGAAAATTTACCTATGCAAAGTTCTTTGCCAATACTGCACTGATGGTAATTCCCACGACATTACTGACAGTATTGTCGGCGACTTTTGTGGCCTATGGCTTTGCAAGATTTAATTTCCCCGGAAAGAAAATTCTGTTTGTATTATTGTTGGCAATGATGATGTTACCCAATGCAGTGGTAATCATTCCGAGATATACGCTGTATAACAAGTTTCAATGGGTAGATTCCTATATGCCCTTTTATGCACCGGCGTTATTGTGTTGTAATTCCTTTTTCCCGTATATGATCATACAGTTTTTACGGGGAATTCCGAGAGAATTGGACGAATCCGCATACATTGACGGCTGCGGAACACTTAAGACGCTGACACGTATCATTTTACCTTTGATGAAACCGGCATTGTTTTCTGCAGGACTATTTCAGTTTTTGTGGACTTATAATGATTATTTCAATTCCCTGATATTTATCAATTCCGTGAAAAAGTATCCCATTTCACTGGCTTTGAGAATGTCGCTGGATGCGGAATCTGTGGTGCAATGGGGCAAAGTACTGGCAATGGCAACGGTTGCCGTAGTGCCGGTCATGATCTTATTCTTTGCAGCGCAGAAGTATTTTGTGGAAGGTATTGCAACCAGTGGATTAAAAGGATAAATTCGACTATTGTGTGTAACAATCGAATATGATAAAATCTTAAATCGAGCGGCTTGGCAGAAACAAGCGGCTCGATTTATATTGTAAGAGAGAATAAAAAATGAAAGAATTACGCTATGCAATCGTACAGTCCATACCAGTCATGCTGGGATATCTTTTCCTGGGATTTGCCTTTGGACTGATGCTGAATGATGCAGGATACGGCTTCTGGTGGGCCTTTTTTATCAGCTTGTTTGTGTATGCGGGAAGCATGCAGTTTGTGTTGGTCACCTTGCTGACGGCGGGAGCAAGTCTGTGGTATACACTGATCATGACGTTGTTTGTCAATGGCAGACACATATTTTACGGACTTTCTTTTGTAGAAAATTTCAAAAAAATGGGTATAACATATCCTTATATGATCTTTTCCCTTACGGATGAGACGTTTTCTCTGTTATGTGATTTGAAAGTTCCTGAGGGAATGCGTGAGGAACGGGTCAGCTTCTACATTTCTCTGTTGGATCATTGCTATTGGATTCTGGGAAGCTGTGTAGGTGCACTGGCCGGAAGTGTCCTGCCAATCGACACTACGGGAATTGATTTTTCCATGACGGCATTATTCACAGTTATAGTAGTCAACCAGTGGATGGATACGAAAGAACATAAACCGGCAGTCATCGGAGGCGTTGTCGGAGTTCTGTGTTTACTGGTACTGGGCGCAGACACCTTTTTATTACCTGCATTGACCATTGCCGCAATCATATTATTAGGAGTTAAGAAAAAATGTTACATTCCGTCGCAATCATAGCAGTTGCAGCTATTGTTACTTTGATCATACGGGCAGTTCCTTTCGTGGCATTTGGTGGAAAGAGAGAGGTTCCGGAAACAGTCACATATCTGGGAAAAGTACTCCCGCCGGCCATTATGGTGATTCTTGTTATTTACTGTGTAAAAGAAATTAATCTGTTTACCGGCAGTCATGGAATTCCGGAATTGTTGTCTATTGCCGTGGTGGCATTGCTTCATATCTGGAAGAAAAATACGTTGCTGAGTATAGCTGTAGGGACCATACTTTATATGATATTAGTGCAAGTAGTATTCTAAAACAGTGTGAAAAGGCTTTTTTTCAGCCTTTTCACACTGTTTTTTTACGAAATTAAATGCTATAATGAGCGCAACAGAAATAAGATGAGGGAGAAACAGAAGATAAAATGGAAACCGATAACAAAGAATTAAAAGAAGAAACAACAAAGAAAGAGGCTGATAAGAAAGAAACGGAGAGCAAAGAGGAAACAAAACAGCCTGTGGAAGAGACAGCGGTACAGAAGAAAAAGAGCAAAAAATGGATTGGTATTGTAGCAGCTGTAGTTGCAGTAATTCTATTGGCATATGGTGGTGTGGCAATTTACTACCAGTCTCATTTCCTGAATCATACTTATATCAATAACAGTGATTGCAGTAATATGACGGCGACAGAGGTAGCGGCGATCATGGATCAGCAGTCACAGCAGTATAGTTTACAGATTCTGGGCAGAGATGAGAACGGTGTGCAGGAAGAGATCGGCACGATCACAGCATCTGAGATTGGAATGTACTGGGTGGATACTTTGAATGCGGCACAGGAGCTTTTGAACAGACAGAATGAATTCCTGTGGATTGAGATGCTGTGGAGTACGCAGAATCATGATGTAGTTCAGGGTGTGTCCTATGATGCAGACAAATTGCAGGAACAACTGGCACAGATGCCTGCACTGCAGAACAAAAATATGATTGCACCGGAAGATGCTTATATCAGTGAATATTCCGAGAAGAACAAGAATTATGAAATCATTCCGGAGACCATGGGAATAGAGTTGAACAACAACCTGGTAGAAGAAGTAGTATCCACAGCAATCATGCAGGGAGATACCACGGTAGATCTGGAGGAGCAGGGCTGTTATGAAACTGCCAAAATAACGGCAGAGGATGCAGCGTTGGTAAAAGCCTGTGATACCATGAATAAATGGGTCAGCGCACAGATCACCTATGACTGGAACGGCAATAAGGTTGTCGTTGACGGAGATACGATCCATGAGTGGATCCAGACGGATAACAAGGATCCCCAACTGGACGAGGAAGCAATCGAGGAATTCGTAGCAGAGCAGGCCAAAGAATACGATACCTATGGCAAAAAGAGAAAGTTTACCACAGTTCAGGGAATCGAGCTTACCTTGCCCAGCGGAGCTTACGGCTGGAAGACCGACCGCGAGGAAGAGGTCAAAGAATTGACAGCTTCTATTGAAAAGGGAGAAAACATCGACAAGGAACCAGTATACAGCAGCAAGGGAGCACAAAAGGGAAGTGACGATATCGGTAATTCCTACGTGGAAATTGATCTGACGAATCAGCATCTTTATCTGTTCCAGAATGGAAGCATTGTATTGGAGACAGATTTTGTATCCGGTAATATGAGCAAAGCGGGCTGCATGACCCCTCCCGGAGTGTTCGGACTGACCTATAAGACAAAAAATGCCGTATTACGCGGTGCGGATTATGAGACGCCGGTAAACTACTGGATGCCTTTTAACGGAAATGTCGGAATGCATGATGCTACCTGGAGAGGAAGCTTCGGTGGAACCATCTATCTGACATCAGGCTCTCACGGTTGTGTCAATCTGCCACTGAATATGGCGGCAGCTATTTATGAATATGTATCTACCGGTTTCCCGGTAGTATGCTATTACTATTAATGCGAATCAGTGTGACTATAGATGATGGGATATTGAGAAGGAAGGCAGTTCTATGAAACAGCGTTCAGCAAAAAAAGTGCAGAAGTGGAAAGAGAGATTTGAAAGAGAACGACAGTTAAGGCAGGAGATCCGGGCGGTAGCACCGGATATTCTGCGTTCTAAGAACTTTCGCTCCACACGTTCACATGTACAGCACGGTAACATGACAGTCAATGATCACAGTATGAATGTGGCAAAATATAGTCTTGCCATCAGCGAGAAGCTGCATATTCCCTGTGAAAAAAAGGATTTGATCCGTGGGGCATTATTGCATGATTACTTTCTGTACGACTGGCACACGCCGGATCATATCAGCCCCCATAAGCTGCATGGCTTTTATCATCCGGGAAGAGCGCTTCACAATGCACAGAAGGAATACCATCTCACTCCCAGGGAAAAAGATATTATAAAAAAACATATGTGGCCGCTAACAATCTCCGCAGTTCCCATGTGTCGTGAAGCCTGGATCGTCACCATGGCAGACAAATGGTGTTCGTTTATGGAGACATTTCATGTACATAAGGGACATGGAGCCCTGATCGAGAAGCTTCGGAAGATTGAAGAGGAGCAGGGAAAATAAAAGGGTGGAAACCCAAAACAGGAGAATGATGGAATTGGGTGAATTATACCGGAGATTAAAAGACTACAGTAAGACAGATTATTATCCTTATCATATGCCGGGACATAAGAGACTGCTTTATGGAGAATTCCCCCGGGAGATCATGGATATCGACATCACGGAGATTGATGGATTTGATAATCTACATGCTCCAGAGGAAATCCTAAGACGAGTACAGGACGAGGCAGCCGGACTGTACGGCGCAGACGAGAGCTTTTACCTTATCAACGGAAGTACCTGCGGAGTTCTGGCGGCAATCAGTGCGGCGGTTCCGAGGGGCGGGCGGATCCTTATGACCAGAGGAGCCCATAAATCTGCGTATCATGCGGCATATCTGAGAAATTTAACAGTTTCTTATCTGTATCCGGAAATGATGGAGGAGTATGATATTTATGATGCGGTAACTCCGGAACAGATCGCAGAGGCATTCAGCCGGGAGCCTGTTCCGGATGCGGTATTTCTGGTGTCACCCACTTATGAAGGCAGGATCGCAGATATAGAGACGATCGCAAAGCTGGTACATAGTAAAGGAATTCCTCTGATCGTGGATGAAGCCCATGGTGCTCATCTGGGACTGGCGGAAGGATTTGCGAAGAACAGCTGCCAGTGTGGCGCGGATCTGGTGATCCACAGTGTTCATAAGACTTTGCCGGCACTGACACAGAGCGCGTTGCTTCATGTCAACGGAAGACTGGTCGACAGAGAGCGTTTGCGCAGGTTTTTGCATATTTATCAGTCCAGTAGTCCATCCTATGTACTAATGGCAGGAATTGACAATGCACTACAGCTGGTAAAGGAGCAGGGAGATTATCTGTTTGCCCGGTTGCAGGTGAATTATCTGAGAATGCTGACAGAACTGTCAGAATGCAGGAACCTTCATTTCCTGCCGCTGGATGCCAGACAGGATATCGGAAAACTGGTGATATTATCTCCAAAGGCAGGTTTGTCAGGACAGCAGATTTATGATATTCTATTAGAGGAGTACCACTTGCAGTTGGAAATGGCAGCTGCAGATCATAGTCTTGCGATGTTCACCATAGGAGACAGTGACGAGGCATACACAAGAATGACGGATGCATTGCTTGCCATCGATCGTGACATATCTGCGGGAAAGTGGCAGACGCAGCCACAGACGGAAGGCGGAGATTCCAGAGAGACATCTCTCTATCACATGCAGCCGGAAGTCATTCTGTCTCTTGCGGATGCATGGGATGCCGAAAAAGAGGAGATTCCTCTGGCACAGGCTGCAGGCAGGATTGCAGGAGATTTTGTGAATCTGTATCCTCCCGGAATTCCGGTGCTGGTACCGGGAGAACAGATCGAAGAGATCCATTGCCGAAAGCTTGCGGAGTATTTCAGAAAGGGTCTGAAGGTACAGGGAGTCACCGAAAAAGACGAATATTGCATTACCGTAGTCAAAAATCAAAAAAAATAGCAGCAGAAAGGATTTAGCCTGTATGAGAAAAACCAAAATTATTTGCACCATCGGTCCGGCCAGTGAGAGTGAGGAGAAATTAAGAGAATTGATGCTTGCAGGCATGAACGTGGCACGTTTTAACTTTTCCCATGGAAGCTCTTTCCTGCCGGTCAACAGCATTCTTCTTTCCACAGAAAACAGGAAAAACTGCATCAATGAAGCAACAGAAGTGGATAAAAGAACTGTTGGTTACAAACGCCGGAAGCTTTCCTTGGAAAAAGGAACACAAGCCATGCTTACGCTTTTGGATGCAGCCAAGAAAGCTGCAATTCCGGCGAAATATGTTCTTTTTGACAGCTGGTTTTCATCACCAAGGACTCTTCACGCAGTAAAAAGTATGGGTTACGATGTAATCGGCATGGTCAAGAAAACACCAAAGATGTTCTTTCGCTACAATGGCGAAGATATGCCTCTAACTTCTATCTACAACAAGAACAAAAAGAGACGCGGAAGATCAAGATATCTGCTCTCTGTTATGATTGATGTTGTAAAGGATGGTGAAATCATTCCTGCCAAAGTAGTTTATGTCCGCAACTCTCTTTCCTATGATGCAATGACCGCACATACTGCAGTTGTTTTTACACGATATATGATACTTTCACTAGAAAGCAGGGAATCCAATGATAACCGGTCTCTGGGCGAGCTTTTTCTATACTTTTCGGACGAAATGTCGGATATCACATGAATACAGGCTTTTCAAATGCTGCTTCAAATGTTCAGAACAATGCTTTCAGATAACACTGAACTTTCAGATGAAAAAATCGCTGAATTGGCAGATGCATTTATGAATACACTTCCGGTCATGTTGAAAACACAACTACAAGCCTCATAAAGTCTGGACATTGACAACTGAATAACTGCCAGGTATTGAGTTTTCAAGGTGCATAGCTAAAATTTATGTGCGAAGTTTGAGTAAAGGAACAATAGTGTTAGTTCATGGCGCTTATCATGGCCCATGGTGCTGGGAGGATAATTTTAAGCCGTTCTTTGTAAAACGAGGATATAGTGTTATAGTGGTCAATTTTAGTAATCCAAATCCAAAAGTGAAAATAAATCTATATGGAACATCTCAATGAAGTGGTGGGAGAAATTAGTGGAAAAGTTTATATTATTTCACATTCGTTAGGAACTGCAATAGTGGAAAAATATATTACTAAGTTTTCGCCTAAATTAGAAGCCGTTGTCTTTTTGACTCCTAGTCCAGTAATAAAAAGACTTCAAAAAGCCTTCCTTGTTAATTTTCATAATATAATGAGGAGTAAAAGTTGTTTCTACTTTTCTAATCGCCTAGATGAAAGTGTGGAAAGCGTTTATCTGGATAAGTTTACTGATGAGTCAAGGCAAATTGAACTTTTAATGATTCGCAAGAAAGTACCTGTAGGTTATGAGTGGAATTATAAGACATTAGTTATGGGGGCATTAAATGATAATTGTATGCCCACATCAGTGCTTCTGGATACTGCTAAAATTTTCAAGGCAAAATTGATTATTTATCAGGAGCATTGCCATAATATGATGTTAGATCCTGCGTGGGAAATCGTGGCGGAGGATATTCTGGGGTTTATTTTAGTATAGTTTTCTTTCGGGCAAATATTAAAATGATTAATCGACTTATTCGGATGTAAAAAGAAATAATTCTTTATAAATGATTTTTATAAAGTAAGAAATTTTGAGATATCACAATTTAATAAAGTGCTTTACTGAAAATAAGGAAAAATTGGGTGAAGTAAAAAGATTATTTTCATTTTCAAAATTGATTTTTCGGTAGAATTTAGTCATGATAGTTAAAAAGCATGAACAAGAAAAAATTAGTTGCATTTTTTATATTCTTGAACCTCACCGAAAATCATTGATTCTGTAGTGTAAGAGTAATTTCTACTGCTGTTTTTGAGAATAACCAGAAATATCAAGTGAAATTTGAGGGCAAAACTAAAATCAACTTACCTCCGCAGCAATGAAAATTGATTTTTTACTTTAGCTAAGTAAAAAAATTAAAATTAAAATGGGATGATGGGATGATGAAAATGTGCATATCAGGGCAGAAAAAGTAAAGAAAATTCAGACGGGCGTAAAGGACAATACCCTTTACATTACCTGCACCGACCGAAATGGTTTTACTTTGGGAAAAGGGACCAAGATTACCATACAGATACCGGAGGCATTCAGCTGCGATACGGTGGATATTGACTTAGGAGCCGGAGATTTTTCCATAGAGAGCCTGACGGTAAAAAATGTAACGATTGATATCGGAGCGGGAAGATTGCAGATAGAAATGTTAAGGAATATGACCTTGAAAAGCTCAGAGATGAGGTATCTGTTGTGCTCCAGTCAAATGTGCTTTTCAG
>ENA-ORCP01001397-ORCP01001397.1-human-gut-metagenome-genome-assembly--contig:-NODE-1397-length-20833-cov-6.352765_pt1 | contig 20833 bp, 20 predicted proteins | sample MGYA00242990_ERZ507991 | MGnify/ENA primary metagenome ERZ507991 (study PRJEB26167, sample SAMN06115496) | human gut metagenome | host: Homo sapiens | place: China:Henan | collected 2015-05-07... | reverse complement strand
ACAGAAAAAGGAAATTCCGTGATCCCTATTTTGCAGAGCATCTGCCGTTGGGCCGGAGTATTCTATAAAGAGGATAGTGAAAATGAAATGATCCAGTGTAAGAGGTGTGATTACAGATAAAGTTTTGTTTTATTTCTGGTTCTAATGTTAAGTTTAACGTTGCACTTGAGCCTCAAAAGTTTTATACTGAAGTACAAGAAGTATATCTATCATATAAATCATAACAGAGAGGAACCAGACACATGAACATCACAGGAAAAGGTATGAAATTCAGATGGCTGAACAATGCAGGCTTTGAAATGGAGTTATCCAGCGGAAAACATCTTTTAGTAGATCCATGGTTAGACGAGGCACAGATCTATCCCATCAGTATCGATGAGATCGAACGGGCAGATTATGTTCTTCTCACCCATACACATGACGATCATTCAGACAGCATCGGACGGATTCAGAAGCGCTTCCCACAGGCAGCTATTTTTGTGGGGGATCTGTCTGCGGAAGCATTGTGTAAGGAATATGACCTGAATGTAGAACGTCTGTTCCGTATCCGTGGCGGGGAAGAATATGAATTTGATGATGTGAAGATCGAAGTGATCTCTGCCAGACATACAGAGTCCAAAGGCGGAAATTACTGGGATAGAGGTTACTGCATTCAGAAGGACGGAAGCAGAAGAGAAGCTATGTGGTATGGTTCCCTGGAAATGTACAACTTCCGCATTACCGATGTTAATGGATACAGAGCCGTTGTCTGGGGTGGAATGACCACAGAGGAGCAGATCCACCGCATGGAAAAATACAGTGGAAATGAGATCGCATTTATGCATGTCAGCCCAAAACAGGATCACCAGATGTTTGCAAGACTGGTGCAGGCTATTAATCCCAAGGCAGTTATTCCACATCACTATGATATCTGGGAAACCTTGTTTGCAGCAAAGCCAGAGTTATTAGCAGATATGAAACTTCCGGCAGATAAAGTCAATGCAGAAGGTGTCTTGGATGTGATCCGCCAGAATATCAAAGAAAACTGTCCGGATGTGGCATTCTTTATCCCGGAGCATCATAAATGGTATCAGTTTGGCTATGGGATCATGGAAGCATAAGGAAAATCTGGCAGACAGGATCTGGAAAATCGTGGTATACTTATAAATATGTCCCGAATATGCGGGGGAAAAGAAGGAGTATAACATGAGTACATTTTGGATTCTGTTAGAACAGATGGAACTATTTGTAATTTACATTCTGGCAGGTGTGATACTGGTAAAAAGCAGGTTGTTTAACAGGGAGACCTTACAGCCTATATCAAAATTTGTCTTAAGAATGGGACTTCCATTGCTTATCTTTACGAATATTATTAATGGGGTAGAGAGAAATGTTCTGTTGAGTTCCGGTTCTGTTCTGATGTCAGCATTTCTGTTTTATGTTGCCATGTTTTTTATCAGTATGGGGATCGCACGGATATTTCACGTAAAAGGAAAAACGGCGCAGCAGCAGGTATTCCTTGATGGTCAGCTCGATTTTATTGCCATCCACAAACACCTGATCGCTGTCAACGCCGTAACGCTTCGCCAGTGCGTCAACGAGCAGTCCCGCTCTTGTATCGGGGTATAATCTCAGTGCGTCCTCGTTATATTCCTTAATTACTTTTTCCACCATAGGTGACGGCGGAAAAGGGTTTTCGTTAGTGTTCAGCTTTATTACATTGTCCGTCTTGGGCTGTTCGCCGGGTGTATACGGCTCAACCTTGCGGACACGCTGTTCCCATGTTGTATAGTTCATCTGTCAGTCCTCGAATCTTACCGTGATAGCATTTGCGTGTGCTGTAAGTCTTTCACGATTTGCTATTCTTACAATATCCTCTTTAGCGCCATACAGCTTATCTCTTGTATAGTAGATATAGCTTGACTTCTTGATAAAGCTGTCCACTGAAAGCGGTGAGAAGAATCTTGCCGTACCGCTTGTGGGAAGAACGTGGTTAGGTCCTGCGTAATAGTCGCCGAGAGGCTCGGGAGCATATTCTCCGAGGAACAGCGAACCGCAGTTTGTCAGCTTTCCTATATATTCGAGAGGATTTGCGGCAAGCACCTCAAGGTGTTCGGGAGCAATTTCGTTTGCTATCTCGCAAGCCTTGTCCATATCGTCGCATACGATTATCGCACCGCAGTTATCAAGAGAGGTATTGATAATATCCTTTCTTGAAAGGTCTGCTACCTGTCTTTCTATTTCCTTTACTGTTTCATCGGCAACACGCTGACTTGTCGTTATAAGCACGGAGCTTGCCAGCTTGTCGTGTTCTGCCTGCGACATAAGGTCTGCGGCGGCATATTTCGGGTTAGCGGTATCGTCCGCAACTATAAGAATTTCGCTCGGGCCTGCTATCATATCAATATCAACCGTTCCGTAAAGGAGCTTCTTTGCTGTCGCTACGAAGATATTTCCGGGACCTACTATCTTTGATACCTTGGGTATCTCCTCTGTGCCGAATGCCAGAGCCGCAACAGCCTGAGCGCCGCCGCACATGAATATCTTGTCAACGCCGCACAAAGCCGCCGCTACAAGTATATCATTGTTGGGCGTACCGTCCTTCATAGGAGGAGTTACCATAATAATTTCGCCTACGCCTGCGATCTTTGCAGGGATAGCGTTCATAAGAACAGACGAAGGATAAGCCGCCGTGCCGCCCGGAACATATAAGCCTACTCTGTCAAGACCTCTTACACGCTGACCTAAGATACAGCCGCTCTCGTCTGTCATCATATATCCGTTCTGCTTCTGACGGGTGTGGAACGCCGTAATGTTCTCCTGAGCGTTAAGCATTGAGTTCACAAAGTCGGGGTCTGCATTTGTGAGTGCGTCCTGTATGACTTCATCGGGTACTCTGTAATACTGCATATCGGGGCAGTCAAACCTTGCCGTATATTCCTTTACAGCCTCGTCACCTCTTGCGGCAACATCGTCTATAATTGCTCTTACGGTCTTTTCAACCTCTGCGTTTACTTCACTGCTGCGCTTTTTCATACCTGCGAGGAATTCTTTTTCACTGCCGTCTGCTTTGATAGTCTTTATCATCTTACTTAGCGTCCTTTCTTATATGTTGCTTTCCATCTTGTCTATAAGATCTTCAATACTGTTCTTCTTGAGCTTCATACTTACCGGATTTACTATAACACGGGCTGATATAGGTGAAACATATTCATATACCTCAAGTCCGTTTTCCTTAAGAGTTGTACCGGTTTCTACTATATCAACGATACCGTCCGACAGCTCAAGCAAGGGAGCAAGCTCTACTGAGCCTTCTATCTTTACTATATCAACGTCCATAGCCTTTGACTCGAAGAATCTTCTTGTGATATTCGGGTACTTTGTGGCAATAGTCTTTACACCACAGCCCTCATAGAAATTGTTGCCGACTTTGCCCGCAAGAGCGAATCTGCATCGTCCGAATCCCAGATCGCATACCTCGAAAAATCTTCCGCCATGTTCATCTATAGTGTCCTTGCCGACAACGCCTAAGTCGCATACACCGTGTTCAACATAAGTCAGTACATCTGCGGCTTTTGCAAGGACTACCTCGATATTGCTTCCCGGTATATCGAGTATAAGCCGTCTGCCCTTGTCACGAAGCTGTGAAACATCATATCCTATCTTATCGAAAAGGTTTACCGTGTCCTTTTCAAGTCTGCCCTTAGTAAGAGCGATTCTGATTGTTTTCTTGTCCATTTATGTATATCCCTTCTTACAGCGTCATTGTAACGGGCTGTTCGTTCTTATCTTTATCTATTATATCTATTCTGCCTATCTTGTTAGCCTTAGCATATTCCATAGCCGCATCAAGCGTGGGGCAGGTGCTGAACTCCGCACTGATGCCCTTTGAAATAAGCTTTGTGCAGTGGCTGATACCGTCTATCAGATCCTCGTCTGCGGCAAATACCAGAACCTCTGCGTGACGTGCCTTTGTGCTTCTGTTGCTTCTGAGATTAGCCGCCGCAATAGCGTTTACGTTTACCGCAAAGCCTACAGCCGGCATATCGTCCGCTCCGAAGCTGCCGATAAGCGTATCATATCTTCCGCCCGAAAGCACAGCCTGACCATATTCCTCTATATATCCCCTGAACACGATTCCCGTATAATACTCGGCCTTATTTACAAGTCCTAAGTCGACTGTTATCTTATCTTCTGCTTCAAGCTTTCTCAGTGCGTCAAATGTTTCCTTAAGCTCTGTCAGCCTGTCGGAAAGCGCTGTGCCTGCGAACAGCTTTTCAGCCTTGTCAAATACCTCCGCACCGCCGAACAGATCGGGGAGCTGTAAAAGTATCTCGGAATATCTGCGTTTTTCGGGATTGCTGTCAACGTTTTCCTTGATAAACTGTGTAAGGTCGGGAGTGTTCTTTGACTCAATAAGGCTTCTTACCGTTTCTTCATCGTCAATATCAAGCTTTTCAAGAAGCAGTTTATAGAACGTGTTATCGCCTATCTCAAGACGTACATCATCGCTTGAGCAGGAGTTCAGCACCTGCGCCGCAAGGCTGAGCGCCTCAAGGTCGGAACGCTTCTCATCACCGCCTATTATCTCAACGCCGCTCTGCATGAATTCATCGTCCCTGCCTGCCATTTTGGGATTGCAACGGTAGATATTCTGCGAGCAGAACAGCTTTAACGGGAACACGCCGTCACGCAGTCTTGTTGCAACTATTCGAGCGATAGGCATTGTACTGTCCGGACGCATTACCATAAGTCTGCCCTTACCGTCTGTCAGCTTGTACATATCTTCCTGTCGGAAGCTTCTTGTCTTGTTGTTGAACACATCGTAAAATTCAAGTGCAGGAGTAATCACTTCGCTGTATCCGTGTGCGGTGAACACCGCTCTTAATTTGTCCTCTGCTTCTTTACGGGCTACACACTCGTCAAACAGCAGATCTCTTGTACCCTCAGGTGTAATAAGATCGTAGCTTTTCATCTATGGTTATTTCCTTTCATGCCTGTCGGCTTTGTTTCTTTATTTATATCACAGCACTTTAGTGTGCTAACGTGCTATCACGATAATATGATAACACATGAAACCGATTTTGTCAATCCCCACAGTTATATCGGGGAAATTTCGTCATTTGTTACAAAAAGTTTTTATATTCTGTCAATTATTTGATGTCACAAGCTCCTTGAAGTGCTTTCCTCTCTCTTCAAAGTTCTTGTAAAAGCCATAGCTTGCGGCGGCAGGCGATAAGATGCAACGTGTTTTCGTTACCTGCTTCGCATATTTCACAGCCTGCTCCATATCATCGGCATAGATCAGCTTTACAAGCGGATTTGTCACCTTCTCGGCTACTCTCTTGCCGCTGTCGGGGAGGACTATCAGATTTCTGACCGAAGTATCGCCGCTAAGCCAGTCGGACAATTCATCATAAGGTATACCCCTGTCCATTCCGCCTATTATCAGCGTATCGGTATCGGGATACGCTTTAAGTGCGGCTATAGCCGTCTGCGGCGCTGTGCTTATGCTGTCGTTGATATACTCTGCACCGTTCAGCGTGCAGACATATTCAAGCCTGTGTTCAAGTCCGCAAAACTGCGGAAGCGCATCAAGGCACTGCTTTACGGTACAGCCCGCCTTTGTTGCGGCATAAATCGCTATCGCTATATTATATAGGTTATGCTCGCCTTTGAGCTTTGTATCTATCATATCGGCAGGGTAAAATTCATCACCGATAAAAATACCGCCGTTTCTTGTTCCTATATCACCGCAGGAAAAACCGGCTGTTATGACCCTTGCCTTCGTATCGGCATACTGCTTTACCTCTTCACCGATTATCAGCGTATCGTTTTCATTCTGATAGCGGAAAATGTTCAGCTTTGCGTTTCGGTAAGCCGCAAAATCGGTATAGTGGTCAAGGTGTTCGGGGTAAATATTCAGCAGTACCGCCACATCGGGAGATGCCTTGACATATTCAAGCTGATGACAGGACATTTCACATACGATAACACAATCCTTTGTGAATTCCTCACGTCTTTCAAGCGGAGGTACGCCTATATTGCCTATAAGCATCGTATCTCTGCCGCTTTTTTCGATAAAGAATTTTATCAGGCTTGACGTGGTCGATTTTCCCTTAGTTCCCGTGATTCCTATTATCATATTGTCGCAAAAACGTAAAAACAAGTCGGTCTGCGAGGTAATCTTTGCTTTTATTTCATCGCTCACAATATTTTTAAGAATAACACCCGGAGCTTTCATTATAACATCGCAGTCGTCAAGGCAGGTAAGATAATCCTCTCCACAGCAAAGCGTACAGCCCTCCGCTTCCGATTCAGGTACAGGGTTCATATCGGCTACCGTAATGCTTTTGCAATTACAGCTTCCGAGCAGCTTCAATGTAGAACGTCCCTCTCTGCCAAAGCCTAAAATAACAACTTTCTTTCCCTCAAAAAACGCTTTCAGCTTTTCATCTATAGTCATATATCGTCACTTTCTTACTTCAGCAGTCCTATAAGGTGCTGAGGTACAAAATTATCATTGTCAAAATAATTATCCATGCTCTGCGGAACGGGCGGATTGGCTTTTGCGTAACGGCTGAGCAGATAAGGGAGCTTCTCTCCCCTGCGCTTTATCGCCATATACAGCGACAGCCTTACCTCGCTCTTTGTTCCTACGCATTCAAACGGCTTATCCTTGCCGTCAAGCACAAGCCCGTCAAACATATCCTCGTACTTTTCGCAGTCGAGCATATTCTTTCCGAATATCTTCACCAGCGTTTCATCGTCAAGAAATGCTGACAGCAGTATATATACATAAAGGCACTTTGCACAATCCGCACACCATGTATCCGTTTTTGAGCCAAGATTACAGCTCTGGAACACAGGAAAATACTGCGGATAGGTAACGAATTTCTTTGCTATCTGCCACTCGCTCCACGGACGCAGAAGGCTGAAATACTGTATACCGTCATCAAGATAATCGGTAACGTAGCTTCTGAAATCACGCTCGAACTCAGTGCTTTTACTGTACTGGTGATTTACCTGCCTGCCGCTGACATAGGTTTCATTCGCACTGCTTTCATTTGACAGCACTATATACTTCTTGCCGTAAAGATAAGCAAACAGATAAGCCGAGAATGCGACCACCGCCGAGAACGGCGTATGACCGTTCAGGTATCCGTCCGCATTGCGTTCAAGAAGCGCCCTGTCTATCGTTCTGCGAGGTCCGACAATTTTGCTTTCGTCAAAGCCTGCGACCTTGGCGCATTCTACCGTAGCACCTCTCGGATTTATTATATAGCACAGCGTTTCATCGTGATATTTTCTGAGCAGTTCAAGAGAAACAACGCTGTCCTTTCCGCCGCCCACCGCAACGAGATAACCGCCGACTTCCCTTTCACAGCTGTATTTACGCTTGCCGTTATCATCAGGTACTATCTGCATAAAGCTGTCAAAATCAGCGTCTATATTATTTCTGTAGAAGAACTCTCCCAGTCCGTTGAAGTAGAGCTTTTTCCACCACAGGCACTGCTTTTCGTCGAGAGAACCGCACTTTACCTTTACAACAGGCGGACAGGCGCATTTCCAGTAGCTGACAAGCTCAGCCATACCGAGATTGAATATTATGTATTCGAGAAACGGAGTTACGTTTTTGAGAAGTCCGCTTTCGGTTTTCCACGAGGGATAAAAATGATAATCATCTATCGAAAAATGAAAGAATATTCCGTCATCGGCAATGTCGTAGCCGTGATATATAAATTCCTTGTGCATTTCACGAAGCTCTCTGTATTTTCCTGCGTTGTCCATACTGTTTCCTCCTGTTTATATTATAACCGGCTTTGAAGTAAATTCGGTACCGCACGGCTGTTTTTTATCAAGCGCCAATGCGTACAGATTTCCTGCTCTTTCTTCAAGTCTTGCAAAACGCTCCGCTTCCGCACTTGTTTTTGCCAACGCCGAAAGCGATGTGTCCACAGGCAGCTTATGCTCCCCTGCGGCAAGTATTTCCCTGCCCTTTGAATTCATTCCCAGTATCCTCGCATAAGCAGGAGGATTTTTAAGATCGTTTCCCGTTATGCCTAAGAATGCACACAGCACAAGTCTGCGTATTCTTGCCATAGTAAAATTCTTTGATTTTATCATAAGCAGCAGCTGCGGAAGTGAAACCGCCGTGCGTACCGCCTTATATATCCTGCTGTCCATTCCGCCCGTGCCGTTGGGAAGCCGTTCAAATTCCGACTTTGACATAGTGCGTAGCTTTGCAAGGATTGCCGTTTCGATATTTTCAATATGTGCGAAATTCTCATAATCGGCAAAATCGGTATATGTGCTTACGTCTTCACCCGCACTCAGCATTTTTCTGAGCCTTGATGCACTGATTACCGTATCACTGCCCTCGTCACTGTCGTGTGCCGCTCCGCTCCTCATTACCGTGACCGGCTTTATCATACCGCCCAGCTTGTCAAGCGCACGGATATATTCGACCGCCAGCGTGTTGTTTGGCTCTGTAAGCGTTTGCACAACATCGGGCGTATAATTCTTCTCGACCGTCTGCTTCAGTGCCGCAGGATACGAAGTGCCTTTACGCATAAGGCTGAAAAACTCATCGGTCTGCACCGCATATTCAACTGCTCCTGCCGCCTCCTCAAGCACAGAAACATCACCGCATTCACTGCCGAAGCTCAGCATATCGACACAACCGAGCGAATCGGCAATACGGCAAGCCCCCATAGCAAAATGCTCCGCACTCGACAGTGCAAACGGAGTAGGCAGTTCGACCACCAGATCCGCACCTCCCATAAGTGCGGCTCTCGCTCTCGTATATTTATCCGCAAGCGCAACATCGCCCCTCTGGGTGAAATTTCCGCTCATAACGCATACGATATGAGTTGCGCCGTGCTGTAAACGGGTTTGTTCTATGTGATATTTATGTCCGTTGTGGAACGGATTGTATTCGCATATAATAGCCGCTGTTTTCATTGTGTACCGTTATCCTTTAAGTCAAATTTACTTTCTGCTGTATCTGAAGTCGCACATATCAGCGCCCTCAGCTATAGTTTTTGTTCTTGTGAGCTTCATATCCATAATGTCCGCAAGAACATAGTCCATACGGCACAAATACTGTGCGAGTTCGGGACAGCCCTCGTCCTTGCACAACTTGCATATACCGCATTCATAATAATCGTAACCGAGATCGTATTCACTGTTTGCAGGCAGAATATCGACCACCCAGTCGTTTTCGTATTTTCTCTTGTGGCTTTCTTCCGACCACGCAAGACGTCCGGGCATCTTCTTTTCGTCAAGATAACTGTCTACATTCCCTACAGCTTTGTGAAACAGCTTTGAAGCACATAATCCGTCTTTTAATATTTCGTAATTCTCTTCCGCCGTCTTTCCTGTACTGCGGTTCATAGCGATAAAATACGCACCCATCATATAAGAGCTCATCAGCTTTGACTTGCCGATGTCTTTTGCACGGGTAACTATCGCCTTATGCTCGGCAAAAATCTTCTTCGCCATATCTTTCGGAAAATTCCGTCTTTCAAGTTCAGCCTTTACTGCGCTGTGATAAAAATGACTGAGAATTCTCACGTTGAACGAATAGTTCATTTGTTTTTACCTTGCCTTTCTTAAAACACTTTATATTTCCAACAATCAATATTTGTTGTTTAATGTCTGTTGTATCACCGTTTCCCCGACCGTCCGCCGTACTTCAGCCCCTCACCAACCTTTAAAAAGGTCGGAATTGTCTGCGGCGACTCGCCGCCCGCTTAGAAGAATGAGATCTGTGCGGATTGAGGGAGATCCCCGAATACATTCATATCATACAGCTTGCTGAGAACGGTGCTGTTTATACCTGATTGTGCCTGAATATCCTCAAGGCAGATGAAATCTCCCTTGTCGATAACTTCCTTGAGCTTGATTGCGGCGTTTTCACCACAGCCCTCTACCGCAAGAAACGGCAGACGGAGGTTTCCGTCCTCTATCGCATAAGTTGTCGCCCTCGACTTCTTATAATCAACAGGCAGGAACGTGATACCTCTGAGCATCATCTCATATATCAGCAGCAGTGCGTCAAGCATACCCTTGTCTTTGGCAGTAGCCTCCGGGTTTGACTGGATAAGCTGTATCTTGTTTCTTACGCTCTCCTTACCGCCGAGAACCGTCTTTACATCTATATTTTCAGTGTGCTTTGTAAGTACCGCAGAATAGAATTCTGACGGATAATAGACCTTGAACCAGCACAGCTTTACAGCACCGGTTACATATGCGGCGGCGTGTGCCTTAGGGAACATGTACTTTATCTTCTTACAGCTTTCGATATACCACTGAGGTACATTGTTTTCTTCAAACGCCTTGTATATATCCTCGTTGAACAGCTTCTTGGCATTACCCTTACGGGTTATCTCCATTATCTTGAATGCGAGCTTCGGCTCAAGTCCCTTATGCATAAGATAAACCATAATATCATCACGGCAACCGATAACCTCTGAAATCGTGCATATTCCGTCCGAAATAAGCTCCTGTGCGTTTCCGAGCCATACGTCAGTACCGTGCGACAGACCCGAGATCTGTAAAAGGTCGGAGAATTTCTTCGGCTGTGCGTCCTTAAGCATCTGCAAAGTAAACGGCGTACCGAATTCAGGGATACCGTATGTACCGCTTGAAACGCCGAGATCCTCCTCCTTTATGCCGAGCGGCTCTGTCGATGTGAACAGTTCCATGACCTTAGGATCGCTTGTCGGAACATCCGCTATCTTTATGCCCGTCATATCTTCAAGGTGCTTATACAGCGTCGGCACATCGTGTCCGAGTTCGTCGAGCTTAAGTATAGTATCGTGCAGTGCGTGGAAGTCGAAGTGCGTTGTGATCATATCGCTCTCCGTCTTGTCCGCCGGGTGCTGAACCGCCGTGAAGTCATAAACCTCATAATCGCTCGGTACAACGACCATTCCGCCGGGATGCTGTGACGTTGTTCTCTTAACGCCTGTACAGCCTGCCGCAAGACGTGATATTTCGGCGGAATTTGCCGTCATACCCTTCTTTTCAAGCCACTTGCGTACAAAGCCTTCCGCAGTCTTTTCCTGCACGGCGGAGATAGTACCCGCCTTGAAAACGTGATCCTTACCGAACAGTTCTTCGGTATATCTGTGTACCTTTCCCTGTACCTCGCCCGAGAAGTTAAGGTCAATATCAGGCGACTTATCGCCGTCAAATCCGAGGAACGTTTCAAACGGTATATCGTGACCGTCACGGATCATATCTATATCGCAGTTCGGACACTTTTTCGGCGGCAGGTCAAAGCCCGAGCCGTAAGAGCCGTCAAGAATAAATTCGTTGTGTCGGCACTTGGGGCATCTGTAGTGCGGAGGCAAGGGGTTTACCTCGGAGATACCTGCCATTATGGCAACTACCGATGAACCTACCGAGCCTCGTGAGCCGACAAGGTAACCGTTCTTTTCCGAGAATGCAACCAGCTTCTGCGCTATCATATACAGTACGGCGAATCCGTGCTTTATGATAGAGTCAAGCTCCTTCTTGAGTCGCTTTTCAACTGTTTCCGGCAGATCATCACCGTACCATGCATGTGCTCTGTCCCAGCAAAGCTGCTGTAATTCTTCGTCTGCACCGTCAATATGAGGAGTATATGTGCCTGTGGGGATAGGCCGTACCACCTCGATCATATCGGCAATTCTGTTCGTGTTTGTAATAACGACTTCCTTCGCCTTTTCTTCACCGAGATAAGCGAATTCCTCAAGCATTTCATCGGTAGTTCTGAAATAAAGCGGCGGCTGATTTGCAAAGTCCTCATAGCCCTGTCCTGCCTGCAGTACCTCACGGAATACAGCGTCCTCAGGGTCTTTGAAATGCACGTCACAGGTAGCTACTACCGGCTTTCCGAGCCTGTCACCAAGCTGCACTATAGCACGGTTGAGATCTCTCAGATCTTCTTCACTGCTTACCTTGCCGTTTCTAAGCAGAAACATATTATTGCCGATAGGCTGTATCTCAAGATAATCATAGAACGATGCGATTTCCTCTATCTTCTCCTGCGATTCCTTTTCAAGTATCGCCCTGAAAAGCTCGCCCGCCTCGCACGCGCTTCCTATGATAAGTCCCTCTCTGTACTGCGACAGCAGGGATTTCGGTATTCTCGGCTTTTTATAGAAATAATCAAGGTTCGATGCGGAAATAAGTCTGTACAGATTTTTAAGTCCGACCTTGTTCTTTACAAGAATTATCTGGTGATAAGTAGGGAGCTTCTTTATATCCACACTTCCGAATGCCGTGTTGAAGTCGCCTATGTATTCAAGCTTTGCGGTCTTTCTTGTATCGTTTACTATGTGCATATATATCATGCACAGCATTTCTGCGTCCGCAACCGCTCTGTGATGGTCAAAGTCGCCCAGCTTGAAATACTTTGCTATAGTATCAAGCTTATAGTTCTTGATACCCTTGAGCGCCGCCTTTGCAATACTCAGCGTATCGACTACAGGATTATCAAAGCTCTTTTCCATTCTTGCGGCGGCACTTCTGATAAACGACACGTCAAACTTCGCGTTATGTGCGCAGACAGGCGCATTACCGCAGAATGTCATAAAGTCGGTTACGGCAATGTCCTCTGTCGGAGCGTCCGCTACCATATCGTCCGTGATACCCGTAAGCTCCGTGATATTTGACGGTATCGGCATCATCGGGTTTACAAAAGTAGAAAAACGGTCAACTATCTCCATATTGCGCAGTTTTACCGCACCTATTTCAGTTATACGCTCGTTTGCAGGGTGAAGTCCCGTTGTTTCTATATCAAATACGATTATATCGTCCTCGATTTTTACATTGTCACATCCGTCAACAACTGCGTTTCCGTCATTTACAAAGTATGCCTCAAGACCATAAATCACCTTGAAGTCGGGATCGTCCTTGTTTATCTTCTCAACGGTATTCATAGCCTCCGGATATGCCTGTGCGTTGCCGTGGTCGGTTATGGCTACTGCCTTATGCCCCCATGCATGAGCCTGCTTTACAAGCACAGACGGAGCTGTAACTGCGTCCATATCCGACATATTTGTATGCATATGCAGTTCTACTCTCTTTTCGGGAGCATTGTCCTGCTTCGGCTTTACCTCGACAAGCATTACCGACTGCGGATTAAAGCAGTTGCAGTGCAGAAAATCGTCAGCCTTATAACTGCCGTTCGCAAGTATCTTTGTACCGTTCTGAATAAAGCTGTAGCTGTCAAGCTTTGTATTATAAACAAACAGCTTCATTATCATAGATGAAGTCCTGTCGCTGAATGCGGCTGTGATTATCGTTGACTTTCCGCTCTTGGTTTCCTTCTTCTCGACATTGAAGATTTCACCCCATACGGTAACATTGTCACGCTCCGTCATTATGCTTGCCATCTCAACGGGAGCGTCATTTATCGGCTTGCCCATTACAAGCTTTGCCTTACTGCCGAAATGCGTGGTTTCAAACATCAGATCCATTTCCTCAGGCTCTGCAAACACGTTTGCCTTTGTCATTGCAGGAGCGGCAGGTGCATTTCCTCCCTGTGAGGAAGCCTTTGGCGCAGGGGTTTTCATAGTGTAATCATCACGCAGTGAAACCTGCATTATATCCGTAGGATTGAACTGCATCTCATTTGCGAATGTGTCAAGCTTATAACTGCCGTGCATAACAAAAACCGCACCGTCTTCAAGAAAATCGTAATCGTCAATGATCTCGGTCTTAGCAAACAGCTTTACAGGTATCCTGCCCGTATCGTCGCAAAGCGATGCCGTAATTATTGTGTAAACTCCGTTTCTTGTATCCTTATGCTCAACATCGGTAAGCTCGCCCCATACCGTGACGCTGTCGCTTTCTTCGCCCAGTGACTTCAGCGGCTGAGGAGTTTCGGTTATCTCGTTTCCGAGATATAAAAGTCCGTCCGTGTTCAGCTTATCCTCAAGATATGTAAGCGTTATCTTGCCCGGACGCTTTCTCGGCTCGGGTCTTGATTTCTTACCTCTGGAGCTTTTGCTCTCGCTTGCACGCTCTGCCGCTTTTCTGTCAATCTCATCAAAATCCGGAAGCGGCTGTGCCGACAATTCCTCATAATATCTTTCGTCAAGGTCTGCATAACCTACTGTCGCATTTTCGCTGAATTTTACCGTTACGCTCTTTGAGAAAACACCCTTTGTAAACTTCTCTATTTCCTTGTCTATCTTCTCGCTGTATAGAAGGTCAATTCCGCCGTGCATAAGCGTAAACTCAAATGTATCTCCATCGTCGCTTATCTCGGAATCGTCCATATATCCGTTAATAACGCCGTGTGACGGCTTCAATATCTGAATAATGTCATAAAGATATGACGGGCTGAACAGCTCAGGTGCATATTTCGGATAAATCTTTACCGATGGTACATTGAGATATTTCTTTATTGCATTGCCCGTTTCGGCAAGCACGCTGTACGGTATCAGCTCATCCGCTTCAAGCTGAAGAATCATGCTCTTATCCGCTTCGTCACACAGTATCGACAGCAATCGTGCGTCCGCTGTCTGCTGAGGCATTTCGACCCTGTCAAGTATTTCTTTTAAAATGGCAGCCATTTATTTCACGTTCCTCATAATTTTTCTTTGTTGCCGAGCATCACGCCGACCTCGTCCATAAGCTCGTCAACCAGCTTTTCCTCGGGTACTCTGCGTATAACCTCACCCTTTTTGAAGATTATACCCTCGCCTTTGGCACCGGCGATACCTATATCGGCCTCTCTCGCTTCTCCGGGACCGTTTACGACACAGCCCATTACCGCTATCTTTATATCGGCTGTTCAGCATTACCACAGGGTGGATTAAATAATGCATATATGGTTTATGAAATTATTGTTGAAGGTGGAGAAAGTAGACTAATGGCCTTATTTAAAGGCCAAAACCTAGAAAAGATTGGACCAGTAAGAAGTTCAAGACATTATTTCTTAGATTATGCCCTAGAAAATGATGCAATATATGTTCATTACGGTTGGAGCCCACAAGCACAATACGACATTTCTAATCTAGGTGTAAACAACATAAATGGAATTTCAGAAAGTGAAAGCTCATTCTGGAGGGTAAAAGACAAGAGAGCACCACACAATGTGGCAACTAGTACGGCTAAAATTCTTTCAATAGCAGAACGTAAAGGCTATAAAACAACTTCAACAAAGAAGAGCGTACTAAATTACGTAACAGATGAAGTTGAACTAACAGATGGTCAGAGCGCAGAAAAAATAACTATTCCATATTCTTATTCAAACGATGTAGAATATACATATGATGCTACAACAAAGAGATATCAAAGATACTCAAAAGGCGTAAAAGAAACTGATTGGAGTACAGGAGAAAACATAACAACAAAAAATATAATAATAACATTTGCAAAAAATTCAGTATTGAATGATGGAGAAAACAAAGACAGACAAACATTATCAAATATTGGAACATTAAATGGATACTATATTACAAATGGTAAGGCAATAAAAATTACCTGTGAAAAGACTTCAAGAAGTGCACAAACTGTGTATAAAGACCTAGATGGAAACGAAATAAAAGTAAATGACGGAAATACATATGTTCAAATATGCCCAATAAATGCAAAAGTAACAATAGAAGGGGCAGAGGAAACCGTAACAGAGGATGTTGATTAAAGAAAAAATAATTCGTGTTATTAAATAATACGAATTATTTTTTTTAGAATATTTTCTCAAATTTATAATCTTTATGTAAATTCTTATTTAAATACAAACTGCTAATTATTTGCAGTTCTTTTTTTGATTCATCAGATACATTGAATGAATATATTTTTTTCGCAGGTGCGGTGCATATATATTTTAGAGCATCGAAAGTATCTTTAGTAATTTGAATTGCAGATTTATCCACTCTACCACAGTTATTACATAAAAAGCCACTGTGAGCTATGCTAAAATAGCAGATATTTTCTGGAGAGCCACAGCTTACACATTTTCCGAGTCTTGGAGAATAGCCTAGTAATACCATAAGACGCAATTCGAAAACAGACAGTATAAAATCTTTGTCGACGTCTGTTTCAGAAATTATATATAATGTATTTAGTAATAATTGAAGTATTTTATAAGTGTATTGGTTTTCGTCAGTAACATCATATACAAGCCTTGAAATAAAAGAAGCATATATTAGTTTGTCCAAGTCTTTACGAATATTGTAAAAAACTTCGATAGGCTCGCATGAGTTAAGATTATAAGAATTTACACTACTATATACAACTAAGTCACTAAAACTTAAAAATTGGGTGCCAGCCATAAGAGGACTCTTAGGTTTTCTAGCCCCCTTTGCAGCACAACCAATTTTACCAATATCAGGAGTTAAAATTGATACCATTTTATCAAAATCTCCCATGTTACTTTCTAAAAGAATTATTCCCTTTGTCTTTATTATTCCCATAAATATCCTTCTCGCAATTTATTTGATTATTAAGTGCGTTTTTTTGTAAATCTCTTTCAACATTTTCTACTTCCATTAACTCCAAAAAAGTATTGATATTACCAGTGTTTTTAAAAGTATTCCATGCTAATTTTTTTATCATATGACTCCTCCTAATGTATAACAAATATACTAGCTAATTTTATCTTTTGCTAATTTTAGCTTTTTATACTAAAAATTATTGTAATTTAAATTTCTTAATAAGTGCTGTGTCATTTAGCCAATCTTCTCTAACTTTAACCCACAACTGCAAGTTTATTTTAGTATCTAGCATTTTCTCTAAGTCTTCTCTTGCATATGTTCCAATCCTTTTAAGCATTTGTCCGTTTTTTCCGATGATGATTCCTTTATGTGAATTTCTTAAACAATATATAGTTGCAGAAACGTCATAAATTCCTTCGCCAGTCTTAGTTTTCCTAAATTTCATTTTATCTGTTTCAACGTAAATTCCATGTGGAACTTCATCATTCAAAAGTTTCAAAGCTTTTTCTCTTATGGTCTCTTCTGCAAGTTGCCTCAAAGTTTGGTCAGTATATTCCTCAGTATCATAATATGCAGGACCTGGTTTTAGGTGAGCTTCAATTTCATCTAACAAAACATCTAAGTTTTTATTTTTAGTAACAGAAATAGGAATAACAGCTTGAAAATTATATTCGTTAGAATATAGCTCGATTAATTTTGCAATTTGAGCTTTATCAACTAAATCGATTTTGTTAATCACAAGAATACATTTTTTCTTAGATTCTATTATCTTGTCTAATATAATTCGATCACCTCTGCCAATTTCCTCAGAAGTTGCATCAATAACAAAAACAATTATATCAACATCCAACGAGGCTCCAAAAGCAGTTTCCACCATTACGTTTCCAAGCTTAGACTTTGGCTTATGTATTCCAGGTGTGTCTACAAAAATAATTTGTGAATTAGGACGATTTACAATTGCCCTAATTGCAGTTCTTGTAGTCTGAGTTTTGTTTGCAACCGCTGCCACCTTTTCGCCGACTAAGGCATTTATAATACTAGATTTTCCAACATTTGTTCTGCCTAACATAGAAACAAAGCCAGATTTAAAATTTGAATTTTCCATAATTTACTCCATAAAAATAATCTATTGGAATTATATAATATTTTTTGCAATGTGTCAAAATTTATGCTATACTATCAAGTGAAATTTTTTTAAGAAGAGGGAAAACTATGTATTTGATAGTGGGGCTTGGAAATCCAGAGCCAGAGTATTCTAAAACAAGACACAACATGGGATTTGATGTAATAAATAAATTATCTGCAAAATACGAAATAGAAGTAAAAAAAGAAAAATTTAATGGACTATTTGGAACAGGCGTAATTGAAGGAAAAAAAGTAATATTGTTAAAGCCACAAACATTTATGAACGCAAGTGGAGAATGTGTGGAAAAGTTTGCTAAATTTTACAAGATAGAAGCAAAAGATATAATAACAATATTTGACGATATAGATATAGAAACTGGAACTATGAAAATAAGAAAAAAAGGTGGAGCAGGGACACACAATGGAATGAAATCTATGGTAAAAGAGTTAAATACTATCGATTTTCCACGCGTTAGGGTTGGAACAGGAAAACAAGAGAAAATAGCTGATTTAGTCGATTATGTCATAGGAAGAGTTGATGACGAGGAATATAAGAAACTAGAAATTGGTGTGGAGAAAGCAGAAGTTGCAGTTGAAGAAATTCTGAAAATAGGAATAGATAATGCAATGAATAGATTGAATTAAAGGAATATAACAAAATGAAAGATATAATAATTAATAAAAATGAGGATGGTAGTAATTTAATAGCATTAGTTGAAAATGGTAAGTTAATTGAGAAATATGATGATGACGAATCTATTAAAGCTAATGAAGGAAATATTTATTGTGGTATTGTGCGTGACCTTTTACCAGGAATGCAGTCAGCTTTTATTGACATTGGAGAAGATAAAAATGCGTTTATACATATAAAAGATGTAATACCCAAGGTAAGTAATGTGACAGGTAATAAAGACGAAAATCTTGAAAAATATAAAATAAAAGACTATTTAAAAGTAAATATGCCAGTATTGGTACAAGTAAAAAAGAGTGAGGAAAACCTAAAAGGAGCAAGAGTATCAACACATATTAGCATAACCGGAAGATTATCTGTATTAATGATAAATGTAGATTTTATAACAGTTTCTCAAAAGATTGAAAACAAAAAAGAAAGAGCAAGGCTAAAAAAGCTAGCTTCTGAAATATTAAGTGAATTAAATGAAGACAGTAAATACGGATTAATTTTAAGAACATCAGCCGGAGGCAAGGAAAAAGCTGAAATAGAAAAAGATGTTGCAAATTTAATAGAAATATGGAAAAAGATAAAGGCAACATATGATGAAAATTTTAAAGATAAAAGACCACAACTAATTTTCCAAAATTATGATGTAATATCAAAGTTTTTAGTAAGTGTATTAGAAACTGATGTAGATAGAGTAATTGTTAACTCAAAAAATACCTATGAAACAGTATTAGAATATTTAAAGAAAATTGGAAAAGAAAATGTTGAAGTTGTTTTAAATGAGAATGAGGATTTAACCAAAATGCATGATATAGCTGGGCAAATAGAAGAAATGAAAGAGAGAAAAATATGGCTAAAATGTGGAGGATTTATAACAATAGATAAAACAGAAGCACTAACAGCCATAGACATAAATTCTGGAAAATTCACAGGAAAGAAAAATTCAAGCAAGGAAAATACAATATATAAGGTTAATCAAGAAGCAACAGTGGAAATAGCAAAACAATTAAGGCTTAGAAACATAAGCGGAATAATTGTAATAGATTACATTGACATGGAAGAAGAGCAAGACCGTAAAAATATAATGAATTTACTAGAAAAAGAGTTAAAAAAAGATAGAAGTAAAACGCAAGTAATGGGCTTTACAAAGTTAGATTTATTAGAAATGACAAGAAAAAAACTATAAACATTGACAAGAACAAATTTATGTGATAAAATTATAGCCTGTAAGCCGCCTGAGTCGGGCAACTAAATGCTAGATTATTAAAAATAAACTAGATGCCTTGTATTTTATGCTTAGCGAGTATACATATAAAGGGAGGTGTACAATTAATGTACGCAATAATTGAAAGTTGTGGAAAGCAATACAAAGTAGCAGAAGGTGATGTTGTATTCTTCGAAAAATTAGATGCTGAAGAAGGAAAGAAAGTTTCTTTTGATAAAGTTGTTTTAGTATCTGATGACAAAAAAGTAGAAGTTGGAGCTCCTTATGTTAAAGGTGTAAAAGTTGAGGGAAAAGTATTAGCTAATGGAAAAGGTAAGAAAATAGTTATTTACAGATACAAAGCTAAGAAAAATGAAAGAAGAACTCAAGGACATAGACAACCATTCACAAAGGTTGAAATAACATCTATAAAAGTTGCTGCAGAGAAGAAAGCAGAAACAAAATAATAATTATATAGAGAATATAAAAACATGAAGGGAGTGAAACATAATGGCTCATAAGAAAGGTCAAGGTAGTGTTAAGAACGGAAGAGACAGTGAGTCAAAACGTCTTGGACTAAAAAGAGCTGATGGTCAAGTTGTTCCAGCTGGAAACATTCTAGTAAGACAAAGAGGAACAAAATTCCATCCAGGAAAAAATGTTGGCATAGGAAGCGATGATACTTTATATGCAAAAGTAACAGGAACAGTTAAGTTCGAAAGACTTGGAAGAGATAAGAAACAAGTTAGTGTATATACTGCTGAAGAATTAAAAGCTATGGCAGCTAAAATAGAAGCTCCAAAGGCTGAAAAAGTAGAGAAAAAAGTTGAAAAGAAAACAACAACTAAAAAAGCTACTACAAAAAAAGCAACAGCAGAAAGCAAATAATGTGAAATCCTAATGTTGGAGAAATCCGATGTTAGGATTTTTTGAATATATAAAACTATATTCTAGAAAAAATGATAGGATTTCGCAGAAGTATTGTAAAATTAAGGCAAATCTTATATAATATATAAAGTGAAAAAGTTGAAAATAGAATTCAACTAGATTGAGGTCATTAAGAAGGAATGAAATTATATATGAAGTATCGGACTAACTAAACAATCGTTTAATAAAATAAAATCGCTTATAGAAAAATACAATAAATACACTTTTAAAATTTTTGGCTCAAGAGCAAGAGGGGATTATAAAAAGGAATCTGATATAGACTTGGCAATAATGGATGATGTTGATGCCAAAACAAAGTTTAATATAATGAACGATTTTGATATGATAGATATACCATATCAAATTGATTTAGTATTTGTTAGAGATGTGCAAAAAGAAGATTTTTTAAATAAAGGAGATTTTATATTATGTCAGATACAATAGTAACAGGTGAAGTAAGGCTTTCTTATGCTAATATTT
>ENA-ORCP01001389-ORCP01001389.1-human-gut-metagenome-genome-assembly--contig:-NODE-1389-length-20882-cov-24.917183_pt1 | contig 20882 bp, 26 predicted proteins | sample MGYA00242990_ERZ507991 | MGnify/ENA primary metagenome ERZ507991 (study PRJEB26167, sample SAMN06115496) | human gut metagenome | host: Homo sapiens | place: China:Henan | collected 2015-05-07... | reverse complement strand
AAAACGATCCCATTAAAATAGGTTCCCAAAATACTGAGTACCACTGTTTTTTTATCATAAACGAAGCGGATCCCGATTCTACAAGGAATTACGGTCTGAACTTCACAGACTTGACCGTTATCAGCAGGGAAACTAAGTATTCTTACCAGTATTTGCTGACTGGAACTGATGGGGATGTTTATAGGGAGTATTTGAAACTTAGAGATGAGAATTGATGTATTAGCGTTTACTATCTGAATAAAAAGTGAAGCTCTGATGGCAATAGCTTTCAGAGCTTCATCTTTTATGATATTCAGCTGTAATGACGTATTTACGTAGGCTTCAACTTTTAAGAATGTTCTTTCGCCCTGAGAGAACAGGTATGGCTTTCAACTTGTGAGAATGAAACTTGATTTGAGCAAGCATTGATTTTGTGGGATCAAAATCGGTATTCTTCATAATAATATATGGGTATCACTTTGAGTCAGCAAGATTATTGACAAGCATAGAATACCTGCAAACAGGAGCAGCCAAAGCGGCAAACAAAAGGCGCTGATAAAGCATTTCGTGGAAGCATCTGCGATTAAAGCGGAAACAAAATTCAGCAAGATACAGATTAATGTGCTTTCTTTCCATCCCATGGTAAGTCCCCTGAATAAAGCTCTTTGCATTTGAAATCATCGTATGAAGCCAAACCGGTTCAGAACTGTCAGCATCAAAAACGCTGTAAATATGCATATATTTCTGTGCAAGAGGTTTCAGGTAAGTTCGGCAGGCATCACTCTCTATTGTGGAACCTTCCTCAATATGCTTATTGGCATATTTGCCGATAGTAATGCCTTTCAGATTTTCAAGAGACTCCATTTTCAGATATTGCGGCTTGCCGTTTGCGTCCTTGGAAAGAGCAACTATGACTTTCATCTTTTCAGTTCCTCTGCCACGATTCTTACCCTTTGTCGGTGTTCCGACATAAGTATCATCAAGCTCTACAGTTCCCGAAAGCATATACTTGTTCTCTCGTTCTGCCATTGCATAGCGAAGTCTTTGGAGTACAAACCAAGCGGTTTTGTATGGAAGCCTCAAAACCTGTGAAATGCAGCAGGCTGAAGAACCACGCTTATCGTTTGAAAAAAGATAAATTGCCCACAGCCATATTGTCATTTTCAAATGTGACCTATCCATAATCGTTCCGCTTGTCACTAAGCTTTGATGCTTGCAGTTTTTGCACTGATACTTTCCCCTTGTTTTCATACTAATAACCAATTGTTCTATAGATAAAGCCGACAGATGAAATAAGCCCAGTCAAGGAAAGCGACCGCAGGCGGGCTTGCCGCCCTCCAAGGGAGCTTGACGACGAATGGGCTTATTTCATCCAAGGATTTGTCTATAGGTTAATTGGTTATTAGTATCAGATAGTAATATTCGGTGCACTGGCATTTGTGGCATTTGAACCCGTTAGGATAACGCATTTTAAACAATTCTTCCAAGCATTTATCCTCAGTATCGTATTTTTTCTGAAATTCGATTATGCTCATTTGTGACTTGTGCTTCTTGGAATGCATGATTTTTCCTTTTTTCCGTTTTTTCATACTTCCATTGTAGCACCTCACCTTTGTTATTATTTACACATTTCCTTGCTGTTTCAAAGTGATACCCAGAAAATATATAAATCATTACGCTCAGTTAAGATTTATAGACAAATTAATTTTACATTTAAAAATGTTTAACAAGGATCTCTGCTAATTTACTCTATAAGGTATTTCGACATCTGCTATAACCCAGCCGTTTTCTTCATAGAAGTCAAATATTCCATTAACTTTTTCAACCTCACCCAAAACATTTTTCAGTCCGATACCATGATGTTCCTTATCTAATTTTGTAGTTTCGGGTAAACTATCATAACTCAGCATTTTCATAGCAACTCTGTTTTGTATAGTTAATCGAATATTATTCTCATCACTGGTAACAGACAAGCGAATTTCCTTTATATCCTCTTTCAGTTCTGCTTCAATAGCATTATCAATTAAATTTCCAAATACTATGCTGAAAAAATAATCATCGATTGCCGGTAAATCAGTCTGCAAATAACATTTCAGATCAATACCTGACTTTTTGCAAACTGTTTTCTTTACATTCAGTATCGCATCAAGTGCAGGATTGTTTGTTGCTGTTATGTCAATAGTTTTATCAATGTTTTTCTGCATTTTTTCAATGTATTGCAGCAGCGACAAGTAATCCTTATCATCGGCATATTGTTTTATTATCAGAAGGTGATTATTCATATCATGACGCAAAGGTCTGATCGAGTCGTTCCATTCAAGCATTTCTTTCAGCTTTCTCTCATCATCATATAATCGTGTCTCCATTGCTATACGGTTTTGTTCGGAGATATTCTTTTTTGATATTTCAGCTGCTATATATATGAACAATACAATAATTAATGATAAGCATAGAATTATTACGGTAGCGTAGGTTCTTGTTAAAGCGTCATCAAGAAGCATTTTTTCTATAATTGCTCCTATAATTATTGAGAGAAGAAATACTGTGATAGCACTGACGCTTTGTCCGATATGTAATGAATAATTATTCTGTGTTATTATCTTACTCATGGTCATAAGCAAGGCAGCCAATGAGAGCTTTGACAAGAACAATAAGAAAATTCTTGCAGGATTACGCATAAGGAGTATTTCAGAATAACTGTTTTCTAAAATTGAGCTTGAACATGAAAGAATCAATATATTAATCAGAAACACTGTTATTATTGATACAAGTGATAGAATAGCCTGATTCCACCATTTGCCTTTAAGCATAACTCTTGAAAAAATACACAGAAGTAGGATATATGATACTGAAAACAGATGTTCAAAGCTGAAAAGAATATTGACGTTGTCCCATAAAAAGGCATTGGCTATTATTAGGATAATAAATCCAATGGTTCCAACAATTTTTTTAATCTTTGACATCGGTTTGTATTGTAGGGAAGTGATGAGAAACACACATAGAATTATGCTTTCAATTCCGGTAGCAATGTATTCACAAACTGTATAGATCAAATCAATAACCTCCTTCGTGCTTTTGCATATGCTTCACGTACCGACTGCATTTTTCTTCGGCTTATATATAGCACGGTTTCATTCGGAAGTATAATTTTGTCGTTATCAATTTTTATAATAGCAGCATTGACAATTGTACCCGAATTGATAGGAATAAAGTTTTTAAAGGCAGGCTGTTCCATAAAGAACGCAAGAGTATTTCTTGTTGTAACAACCTTTTCGTCTTTTGTATGTATAAGTACATTGTGGTTATTGCTCTCCAGATATTGTATATCATGAATAGGGATAAGCTGTTCTCTTCCACCATTCTTTCGGAGCTCTGTTACCGAAATTACAGCTGATTCCTTTTGTATTTCGTTAGCCAATGTTTCATACGCAAATTTTAGCTCATTTTCAAGATTACTTTTACGAACAAAGCCGATGGCATGGTAGCGAAAAGCATGAAATACAAGATCGTCCTTGCCAGTAACAAATACTATACGCACATTGCTGTTATGTGTATATAACAGGTCACTAAGGTCAAACCCATTCATTGCAGGCATATCTATATCAAGAAAACAAGCATCGTACTTCTTTGATGAAAAATTTGATAATAAATCAGAAGGAGTATTGAATGAATCTATAACTGCATTATTATCGGAAATCTTTTCTAATAAGCAGACTACTTGTTTTAGTACAGGTAATTCATCATCCAAAACAGATAAAAGCATTTAATACCCCCTTTAATTGTATTTATTACATTATATCAGAAATAAATACATAAAACAATAGTAATATATCTTTTTTATCAATTTTTTACCAGTTACGACGCATTTTCGCCATTTGTGACATATATATTGACCTGATATATCCTTGAATGCTATAATCCAGAAAACATAACAAAAAGGTGAGAATATTATGATTGCTGAGTTATCATCCCAAGTGGTTGCAGCCCTTTTAAACTATAAGATCATTTCATATGAACAGAAAGATATTTATCAGTATGGATTCGAGATAATGATTTCATCGCTTATAACTTTTTTTATTGTTTTTGTTTGTGGATATGTATTTAAGTGCATTATACCTGCATTAGTTTATTTTATTTTATTTGTTATGCTTAGATCAATATGCGGAGGATATCATGCATCAAATTATTTTAACTGTAATATAGTTTTTTTGTTTGTTACTATTGGTGTAATAGTTTCATACAAATATATACATATTGAAGAGTTTTCCGAATTACATTATTTTATTTGTATGCTTTCCTTAATTTGCACGGTAGTATATTCTCCTATAGAAAACGAGAATAAACCTCTAACAGTGGCTCAAAAGACAAAATTTCGTGTTCTTGGGACAGTAATGGTATTGATGATTTCATCTGCATCTACTGTCTTTAAGATAAAATTAGTATCATCGTACAGCATATTAATGGATATGACTCTTTTGGTGGTATCAATTTTTATGCTTGTTGCGAAACTAAAGAGAGGGGGTGGACAAAATATGGATAAGAAGATTAAAGTCAGCGTTCTCAAAGCCGTTGCTCGTCTAGGCGAAAAAGCCGCAAAGATTGGCTGCAACAGCGCATCTCTTTTTGGCTTCCATCAGCCTAAGGAGCCAATACAGACCAGGAGTACAAAGAAGTAAATTTAACTCAATGCCAAAATTAGCAACTTAGGAGTGAAAAAATGAAAGCAAACATAACGAAAAAAGTTATTGCAATTATTGCATCTACAATTGTAACTGCAATTACAGCAATTTCTGTTGCAGCAGCAACTTGTCCACCACATCATCCGGGACAGCCGGTGCAGACACTGGTTAAGACTCAAAGTGCTGGTACTCATTCACATTATATGGGAACTGATATCAATGGAAACCCAATGTTTCAAACATGCTATATAACAATACATACTTATACGACAACTCAGAGATGTCAAGTTTGTGGCGATGTTATTGATTCTTCCACATTTAATGTTGAGGATCATAGTGCTTGGAACTAATCATTAAATCTGATATAATTTAAGTTCGGCAGTAACAGGAGAGCATTTCTGTTACTGCCGAATATTAGAGGTAAAGTTATGAAGAAAAGTAGTTTAATCAGCATAGTATTATCTGTTTTTATTTTATCCTCCTGTGGAGCAGGCGAAAAAACTTTATCCGAAAATCAAAATGAGCCAAACGAGATTTTTCTTGCAAGAATAACTGAATCTCACGATTTTCTCTATACTTTGATTGATAATTACAGCAGCGAAAGTGATGTTCAAATCACATTAAAAGAATATCCTTCATCTGAGCAGCTTACAATGGCTATTCTTGGTGGAGAACCAATAGATATTGTTTATTCCGGAAAAACGTTAGATGTTTCACCATTAATAAGCAAAGGCTTTTTTATAGATCTCTCTCAATACATAAATGAAGATGAATATGTAAATTCAGTCATTGATGCAATGAAGCAGGATGGGAAGCTATATGAGCTGCCTTATGATTTTGATGTTGAATCAGCTATTGCAAAATCTAATTTATGGGGTGAAGATACAGACACTACCTTCTCTCATATTACCGAAAAGTCTGCAAATTTGGGTTGCCGGATTCCGTTCGATTTTACCATGGATTCCTACGGATTTGTAAGTTTTATTAAATCAGAGTTTGTTGATCTTGAAAACCGCACCTGTAATTTTAACAGTAAAGAGTTTGAAGAATTTATCCTGTTTATGAAGGAGTATTATTCTTCGGTTAAGAACTTATCAAATGAACAACTTTATAATGAATTCAAAAATGATAATATGCTGATGCTTGCAACAGGATTTTCAAGTTTTGACCAATTGGATTATCTGAAAAGAGATATTGGTGCAAATGTTAAATTCGTAGGTTTTCCCTCTGAACAAAATAATTATCACATAGCAGTTCCACGATCGACATTCTCAGTTGCCCAAAATTCATTAAATAAAGATACAGCTGTTGAATTTGTTAAGTATTGCGTATCTTATGATGCATATATTACAACAAATCCTGATGGTTCTGAAATGATTGCCCATAGTTTTAGTTTACCGATAAACGTAAAAGCACTTGAATTTTGTTATAACCTTTCAATACAAAGTAATATCTATGATATTGATGAAACAAGTATTGTTTCCAATAGGAAACAGCTTTTATCTCAGATAAATTCAGTTTCGGCAGTAGCACGTTTATCTGATGATAATATCATGGATATTCTTAATGATGAACTTTCGGCATTTTTTGCCAGTGATAAGGATGTCGGAACAGTTAGTGAGAATATTCAGAGCAGATGTATGCTTTTGTTGTGGGAGCAGTATGAATAGATAAAAGATGTATAAATTCCAAAGAAAGTACGTTATCATGCTAATGAAAATATATTATATACCCAAAATACAGAAGAGAAATTACGCTTATGTCAAATACAAAAGAAAACAAGTTGATGAAATTATGTGCTGCACTTATCATATGTCTACTATGTATTTTAAAAATATGTAGTTCACCTGTTTCTGCAGTTGCAAGCGATGCGCCTGTCATTCGCAGCGTTAATGGATGGAGCGTTCCGGCTGGTTCTACAAAACAAAGCAGTACAGAAGTTTATCTGTATCCTGGTGATATTGTATATTTCGATTTTACATATACTCCATCATATGTAAGTATGTCATTTGGATTGTTGACACCTTCGAATTTATAACAGATTTTTCTATTACAAAAGATGAAGCAGAAACAGCTCTCATTTACTATCTTGATAATAATTTAATATCACATGAACAATTGAATCTTATTTATTCCGGAGACAAAGAATTGATCACCCAAACATTTGCCTAAAAATATTCTATTGTGATTGGAGAAAGTATTTATTGTCCTAACTGGATTTATACACATTCTATTGATGATTATTCAGATGCAGGGATAACAACTGATAGGATTGACATGATGTCATCTATTTATTCTGATTTTACTTTTACTGAAGAAGCACGAAAAGCATTTGAAGAAAAACTGTCATTGTATTCAAATAAACCAATTAACCTAAAATCAAAAGCATCTAACACCAAATATGTTGATAAAGGTGATTCTTTGGGTGAGGTAATTGAGGATGTAATGGAAGATGTCACTGACGAAAATACAGTTGTTGATGATGTAGTGGAGGTAGTACAAGAATGATAGCTCTATTTTGATTTGCATAAATCAAAGAATACATTTACCTTTATGCAATTTATATTTAATATATATTAGGTTGCCGTAGTCCGATTTTGTCCCCACGAAATCAATGCTTGCTAAAATCAAGCGTAATTCTCCCAAGTTGAATAGCTTTCCTATTCTCTCAGGTTGAAAATATTTTCTCAAAGGTTGAAACTCACGCAAATACGTCATTACAATAGAATATCCACAAAAAATGAAGCTCCAAAGGCTGTATCTGCCTTCGAAGCTTCATTTTTTATGCCCAAATAAAGAAAGTGACAGCATTTTCATAATTATGACATCAGTGATCATCGGCAAATGACATCATAATCATAGAAATGACACCTCTGTGACGTCAATTTTATGTCAAACAGACGTCAAATGCAAAAATCGGAACTGATATATAATTGAAATCAGGATAAGGGAGGTCATTTCCGATAAAAATGACACCATTATTCGCAAGATGCTCATTTTTGACCAAATGTGACATTTAACGTATTCCATATATATGACGAAAATCGGAGGTGTAAAATGCCGGAAAGATACAAACCCGATGAAGCTGCTCACAGCATTTCTATCGGCAAGACAACCTTTATTGTAAGCTCTTTTACCGACACACAGTCAACCGTTACAGCGGAAGAGCTTATCATCAGAATGTTAAAATCAAAAGTCGCAGAAGCGGCAAAGGAGGAAAAAATCGCATGATCCATTACAACAATTCTATCATTGTACCCGTTGATACAGGCTACGGAAACATCAAAAACTCACTGCACTCATTCCCCACGGGAATCGCAGCATACAAGACCAACCCTGCATTTGAGGGCAGGATACTTCATATCGGAGAAATGTATTACCGCATTGGCGAGGGTCACAAGGAGTATATTCCCGACAAAACCGTTGACGAAGAATTTCGTCTGCTGACCATTGCCGCAATTTGTGACGAATGCAGAAACTGCGGATTTTATGAAGGAAACATCTATCTTGCAGTCGGCTGTCCAACTGCAATGCTCACAGCTCAGCGTGAAAGCACAAGAGAGTATTTTATGGGCAGTCCCCATATCGACTGTGAGTACAATAACGTTCACTATCATCTCACCATAGTCGGCTGCTTTGTTTATCCGCAGGGATATGCTGCGGTCACTGAGTATCTTCACAATATGACAGGTGTGAACATTGTGGTTGATATCGGAAACGGCACGGCGAACATTTTGCAGATCAACAACAAAAAGCCAATTGAAGAAAAATGTGTTACCGAAAAGCTTGGCGTGAATCAGTATATGATAGCCGTGCAGAAAGCTGTAATGGCTGCATACGGCAAGAAAATTGATCCCGAAGTGGTTGAGCTTTTTATCCGAAACGGAGATACCAACGTTTCCGACAATTACAAAAATATTTTCCGTGAAGAAGCAGAAAAATATTGCCGAAAGATTTTTGATGCACTTTACAGATGTGAATATGATCCCGATTTTATGAAGCTGTATGTTTGCGGCGGCGGTGTTAAGCTTATCAGACGATTCGGAAAATACAATTCCGATAGAGTAATTTTCATTGATGACATTTGTGCTACGGCTAAAGGCTATCAGCAGTTTGCACTGAAATCCCTCAAAGCTTTGGAAAAGAGGTCAGAGCAATGAAGCAGATGAAAAGGATAACTCTCAGGCTCTCGCTTGAAAACCCAAAAGACAAAGAAGTGGCAGATTATCTTTCAAATATAGATAAGAAAAAATATCATACAGTAAATAATGCGATAAAAACCATTTTGTATTCGGTTATTAACAATACAAATGTTGAATCTTCTGCTCCTGCCGCTAAATCGGATATGAAAGAAATCATTTCCGTTATCCGCACAACTCTGGAAGCGGAAATTCCTAAACTGTTTTCTGTTTTCAGTTCAAGTAATCATACGAAAATTGAGCAGGACAAAAAGCCTGTGAAAAAATCCGCTGATACCCTTGACGATGATGATATTGACATGAATTTTATCGGAGGTTGATGCTATGACAGTAAAATCACTTTGCGAGAAATACGATCTTAAATTTCAGACGGTGTACAAGAAGATTACTCACCATAAGGATAAAGAGCTTGCAGGACATATTACAAAGGTTAAGGGTGAGAGTCTTGAACTTGATGATTTTGCGGTGGACTTTCTTCTCCCGACTCATGTAAAGGTTATGCAGGCTATTGAAGAATGTGAAGGTATTGCCCGTGAAAATGCAGAACTTCAGGATAAGCTGGAATCGGCGGAATCAGATGCAGAACAGGCAAATGATCAGCTTTCAAAAGCCCTTGCAGATAATGAAAAACTGTTTGTCGAAATTGACTGTCTTAAAAGCAGCTTATCTGAAAAGGATAAGGAGATCAGCGTGCTTTCAGAACAGCTTGAAGCAGAACGAAACACCTCTGAGCAGACTATCGGAGAGCTTAAAAAGCGTATTTCGGGGCTGACCGAGGAAAACAGGCTTCTTACGGAAAAGTATGAGGCTATCCCCAAGATTTTCAGAAAGAATCAGTAAATTTCCGCTATTCTCTGTGGGAGAAAGGATATTCTAATCGGGAGAAAAACAAGTCCTTTCAACCACGGAGAATTATGGGTAGATTTAGCAAGCATTGATTTTGTGGGGACAAAATCCCATAGCGAAAGGAGCTTTATGAACAGAGACAACTTTATAAAAATAAGGGTGTCGGCAGATGAACTGTCGGCTATAAAGAAAATAGCTGCCGATTCCGATATGACAGTCAGCAATTTCCTCCGTGATCTGGCTTTGAACGGCAAGGTCATTCTGTATGACACAGAAAATATTTATCGTTTCAATCAGCTTATGTGCTCGATCGGAACGAATATTAATCAGATTGCTTTGGTAGTGAATGCCGAAAAGAAGGTGTACAAGGGCGACATTGATGCACTTCGCAGAGAGGTAAATAATCTCCGTGATGAATTTCACAAGTACATTTCACCGCTGAAAAGATGTGAACTGTAATGGCTTACATAAAGCACACAGCGATACACACCACGCCGAGAGCGCATCTGAAATACATTCTTAACCCGGGTAAAAACGAGGATATGAAGTACAGCACAGCAATTTGCTGTACAAACGATTATGCTGCTGCCTGCGAAGATTTCAGAGAAATTTATGAAGCATTTGCCAAAGACAGGTTTGACAACCGCACAAAAAGCAAATATGAAAGCGTTCGCATTCATTCTTACATACAGTCATTTGATGAGTCCGTTTCTCCCGAAATGGCTCATCAGATTGGTGTGGAGTGGGCTAAGGCTATGTTCGGTGAAGATCGTCCGGTTATCGTTTCAACGCATACCAACACCGGGCATTGTCATAATCACATAGCTGTCTGCGCTTATGATGTGAAAGGCAACCGCTGGTTCGGAGATCAGTACACATATAATCTTGCGAAAGAGGTTTCCGACAGGATTTGTCTTGAGCATGGATTGAGCATAATCAAAAATCCGAAAAAGCACAACTCAATAAATTATAAAGAATGGGATTCCCGTAAAAGGGGCTGCTCATGGAAAGTGAAAATGGCTGATGTTATCGACAGGCTGATAGTTCGTGATGACGTCTCCGATATTGCCTCGCTTATCGAAAAAATGCGTGAGTGCGGTTATGTTTTCACCAACGAAAAGCGAATGATCGCTAAGCCTGCAAATGTGAAATACGGCTGCTCAATAGCCAAGCTTGGTTATGGTTATTCTCTTGAAATGCTTCAAATCAGAATTTCAAATAAGCAGAATGAATTTGCAGGCTTGAAGATTAGTGCTTATCTCGATGTTCAGGTTGATTACGCTGTTACTGTTCGTGAAAAGCAGATAGAACTTTATCGTTCACGTTCCGTTTTATCGCATATTTCCTATGCAGAGGTCAGAAGAACAATGGAGCTGCTGAATTATGTACACGATAATCACATTCATTCCGTTGATGATATGAAAGCAATTGTCAGTGATGCGGAAATGAAAGTCGAAAAACTTTCTCAGAAATATTTCTTTCTTGAAAAACAAGAAAAGCTGCTTGCTCTTTTAAATGAGTATGGCAGTGAATATGACCGTCTGCTGAACCACACCGACAGAAATGCAGCACAGCAGAAGCGGCTTGAAGAACTTTACAGAAAGCTTATTCACGGCGGCTTGTGCGGATATGATACTCATTCTCCCGGTTGGCTGCCGAAATTGAAATATTATCTGAAACAGCAGGTCATGGGTAAAAAGGATGCCCGTGCTCAGCTGAACAGAACATCAAATGAGTTTAGTCGTGTTAAAGGTTATCTGTATGATCTGGAAAGAACTCTTAATACAGATTTTGACAGAATCCGTAAGCAGGAGCATTTGCGTGAACTGATAGAAATGTATCATCAAGGCTATGAGCTTCAAGAAGATGGTACATATATCCGTGAGCCTGAGCCGACCGCCGAAAGAAATGCCGAGCTTGATTATCTTGCCAAGCTTGAAGAAGAAAAACAGCGTCAAGCCGAAATGGAGTATCTTCTTGAATTGGAAAAGCAAGAAGAACGTGAAAGGCAGGAACGTGCAAGGCGCAGGAGTTATGGGCATTCAAGATAATCGGTTTTCCATTCCTTTGGATAATCAAATCCATATCTTTGCATCTGCTGTGCTGCTGCAATTTTCCTTGCAGTAAGCTCATCAGTACAGCCGTGGGCAGAATATTCCGCAAAAGCGAGATTGTATTTCTTTACCGCAAGCGGATAATTCTCCGACAGAATATATGCAGCTCCGAGGTCAAAAAGCAATGCTGCATGATTATTGGAGCAGCATTCTTCTGTCGCAAATTCGCATTCTGTAAGAACGTCCAGAGCTTTATTCACTCTCATATTTTCACAAAGTGTTGCGGCGTAATTCCTTGCAATGGAGATAAAATCATCATTGTATGCCCTGCACAGCTTTATGAAAAGATAGGCTTTATCCATAAATTCAAGACCACGTTTGGTTTCCTTGTTTTCAATATACAGGATTCCGAGATTCATATTTATGTTTGCAAACAGCACGGGATTTGATTTTTCATCGCACATTGAAAGTGCCTTGTTCATCAAGCTGATCGAATGAGCGAGTTTTTCATATCTGTTATTTGGCAGCATTGCCTTATTGTTCAGATACAACGCCCTGTTGTTTTCGTTTCCGATTCCTTCATCGTCAAGCAGTTTTTCTGTTTCGGAAATTATTATTTCCATAAGGCCATATTCGTGGTAGTTATCAAGAAATATGTAGGCAGATTCAAGAAAATTCAAGTAAGAAATGCTGTCGGTACTACCGATATATTTCATGACATTCCTTATGCTTGAAATGATAATTGCAGAGTCGGGCAGCTCATAACCGATAATTTGTAGCTTGCTTTTCAGATTAGTAATCAGAGTGCCGCAATTTTCAAATGACGGTTTCAAATCAAGCAGGACAATATCTCTTATCATAGAGTGAAGAGAAATGAGATCGGCATGGTCGTTTCTGATGAAGCAAAGCTCACACAGCTCGTTAATTCCGTTCGTATCATTCAGTTCAAGCAGTTTTGCAAAATATCTGATGCGGACTTCATCAAAGAAAATCATATTCCGCATTATGCTTTGATAATTTTCATCAAGCAGATACAGTGAGAACAGGAAACGGATATGATTATAGTATGTTTCTCTTGTATTTACGCCGTCCTTGCTGATTTTTATTTTATCGGCTGATTCGGGGTCGGCACTATTTTCTTTGAGATGTTCAAGAACATCATCGGGAGTATGCAAGCCTTTTTCAAGAAGCTTTGCTATCATCTCCACCGACAGAGTGTGATGATGAACGGTTTCAATAAGTTCATTGATAATGGCTTTGTTTTCCTCGGCATAGGAAAAATATTTGCTCACAAGCTGATACAGTTCATCGGAGTTTTCGATAACATCAAGGTCAAAAATATGTCCGCAGTCGATATTGCTTCGTGTGGTGAAAATGATTTTGCAGCGGTAATTAGTGAGTGTACTGAGGAAGCTGTCATTTGCAGTATTGAAGTTATCAATTATGATAAGCGAATCACTGCGCAGACTTTTCAGAAAGCGAATATGCTTTGTAAAGCGAGTGTGTTCATCATCGGTATCGCTATCCCCAATGAAATCCATATCGGTTATCATTTCTTTCAGACTGCCGTGATAATTGAAATACAGAATATTTCGGTATTCTTTCTTGAAGTTCTTTGCGTATGCTTTGGCAAATTCGCTTTTTCCAATGCCCGCAAAGCCCGATATGAATATTTTACTGTGTTCCTGCAAAGCGGTATGTAAATCATTTAGTTCGGAATCTCGTCCGCAGAAATATCTGCAAGGTGCAGGGACTTCTGCACCGAATACATATTCTGAAACCGTTATTGCAGAGGTGGGCAGTATGGACTTATCGGCAGGAACGAAAGGTCGGTCAATAGCAGCAAAAATCACATTTCCAATAAATCGGCAGACTTCGGATTCATCTGTGGTGTCTATATCAATCAGAATGTCGGCATTCTTTTCTTCGGAAAGAGAATAATCGTTTGATACAAGCGTAACAAGCTCATTGTAGAGGTTAGAAAAATCATATACTACGTCAGCACAGTTATCCAAAAATTTATTACCTATGCTTTCATAGCCATTGTCACGATAAAAGTTTATCAAATCGGCAGGAATTGGTCTATTACCCTTTATCCAGCGTGATATTGATGAGCTATCAAAAATCTTGTCATCGCAGCTGTCATAGTATTCGGAGAATATGCCCGTTACGAGGTCAGTCTGAGTGAATGCACGTTCTCTGTCCTTTGCGGTGTGCATATTCTCCCGGCAGTTTTCTATTATTATGCTTATTACTGTACTAAAATCTACTCGGCGCATTAATTGTTCCTTTCAGTGGCTTTTTATTACAGTATATCACAAATATCAACAAAACTCAACCACAAGTATTGTGTGAAAACGTTTTCGCAAATCTATTGATTTACGGCAGAATATGATGTATAATAAATACAGTCATAATCTGCTGTTTGGAAAGGTAGGATATTATGAAATTAAAACAGCAGGATAAAATTACGGCTCTCTATTGCAGATTAAGCCGTGACGATGAATACAATGGCGATAGTATGAGCATTCAGAACCAGAAGGAGCTTCTTCTGAAGTTTGCTAATGATAACGGGTATTTCAACACGGAATTTTTTGTTGATGACGGCTACACCGGCACAAACTTTGCTGGGGTTAGATAGCGATACTTTTTACATCTACCATGTTGCGGCGGTCATGGTTGACAACTTGCGTCGGCTCCTGCTCGGTATCAACCTGTCCGACAAAGCTATAATGGATTTCGATTTTCCGGGTGTTGGTTTCCCGGTCTAATTCATGTATCAAAATACGGTCGATAAACTCATGGACGTTTTCATAGGTCAATTCCTGTATGTCGCTGTATTTCCCGACAATCTGAATAAACCTTGATATATCCCTTTTTCGCTCGGTAACGGTTGCGATCTGCTGTTGTAACTCGTCTATCCTTGCGGCAAGGGATTTCTTTTCGTCCTCATAGCCGGAAGTTAGAAACACAAACCGTTCATCTGTCAGTCTGCCTAATGCGTTGTCCTCATACAGCTTGCGGAAAAGCGTGTCAAGTTCGGTCATACGCGCCTGTGCTTTGAAAAGTTCCTTTTGCTGCTGCGCTAATGCCTTTCTCGCTTCCATGTCGCCGTACTCGGTAGCTTTACAGATAAAGTCCTGTTCGTGTTCCTTAACATACCGCAAAACCCGCCGCATATCTTCCAGCACTAAATCAAGAAGTACGTTTTTGCGGATATAATGAGAGGTACACTCGCTGCCTGTCCTTGCCCTGTTGCGCCATGCGCCGCAAGAATAGGAAAACTTGCGCGGCTCGATATTTACGCCCTGTTGGTAATACATCTTATGTCTGCAACCAGCGCAAAACAGCAAGCCGGAAAAAATATCAATCTCCGCTGCTTTTGTCGGGCGGTGGCGGGTAGCAATCCGCTTTTGCGCAAGTTCAAAGGTTTCCTCGTCAACAAGCGGCTCATGGGTGTTTGGGAAGAAATAGCGTTGTTCTTCTTCGTTCTTCCGGGTCTTTTTCGACTTGTAGGATACCTTGTGAGTTTTCGCGGTTATGGTATGCCCTAAATATTCCTGCCTTGCTAATATGTCATAGAGCGTTTTGTCCGGCCAAGTATAGGGGGCGATCATTGCCCGCTGATACCGCGCCTGTCCTGTACGCTGATAGCGCAACGCTCCAATCGTCAAGACTTTGTTTTCCGCAAGCCATTTTTGGATTTCGCACATACGCACGCCGCTAACAAACATAGCGAAAACCTGTTTGACAATCGGCGCGGTTTCCGGGTCGGGTATAAGGTGGTGGCGGTTGTTCGGGTCTGGGATATAGCCGTATGGATATTCCCCGTTGACGCGCTCGCCTTTTTGCGCCTGTGCCTGTTTAACTGCGCGGATTTTCTTGCTTGTGTCGCGGGCGTAAAACTCGTTAAACCAGTTCCGCAAGGGGGTAAACTCGTTATCCTCCCGCGCTGTGTCAACTCCGTCGTTGATCGCGATATAGCGTACTCCGTTTTCGGGAAATACAATCTCTATGAGTTCGCCCGTTTTCAGATAGTTTCTGCCAAGACGGGAAAGGTCTTTGGTAATGACCGTCGCCACTCGTCCGGCTTCCACTTCCTGCAACATCGCTTGCAGCCCCTCGCGCTCAAAACTCACGCCGGAAAATCCGTCGTCCACAAAAAACTTTGTGTTCAAAAAATGGTGTTCGTCCGCATAGCGTTGAAGTATCATTTTTTGGTGCTGTATGCTTCCGCTTTCTCCGGCTTGCATATCCTCTTGACTTAAACGGCAGTAAAGGGCGGTGATTTTATTCGACTGTAACATTAGTCCTCCTTTCCGACAGCCGAATAAACAGGTATAATGTGTTGCTATCATTATACCATATCCCGCCGCCTAATGCACTACTCGGACGCTAAAAATCCCGGATTTCCGGGCTTTTTCTGCAAATCCTTTACAATGAGTTTCTCAATCTTTTTATGGATTGTATCGGTTGCCTTTTCACTCGGCAACGCTTGAACAAGATAGGTGATTTTCCCTATTTTGCGTTCGGTTGTAATTGTCTGTTTTTTATCCATTAGAAAAACCTCCTTTTCCTGTATGGATAAACTATATTCGTCAAAAGGCAAAAACGGGCGGTTGTTAGCTGCAACCTCACGGGAGTTTCACCCCGGCCCATGCTTATGGGTGCGCCGCGCAATACTTTGAGGGTGTTCAACGCGGGAGTATCATTGTGCCGCCTTGTATGTCGTCGCCCACAAGCTGCTAAACCTGTTTTACGGCGCGGTAGTTCTCGCTCGGCTTTTCCCCTATGGGGAAAAGCTGTCATGGCGTACCCGCCGACTGGCTCGGTACAGACGGAATGTACCCGTTTGCCTGTTATGCTGCGCACCAAAGGCCGCTTTCTTTGTCAAAGAACAATAGGCTTTGTCGGCCTGCAAAAGCACATCAACAGCGGATATGCTTTTGCGGAACGACAAATAGCCCATAACGGGAAGCGTGGAAAGGGGACACGCTCCCCGCATGGGCTAAAAGATTATCCTACATGAAAAGCAAGGGTGCGGGTAATAAGGCGCACTTGCAGCCTGTTACGCATTTCCTCGTCCACATAGGAATAGGTATTGCCCGCGTCGTCTTTCAGCGTGCGGGTACAAAGTTTCGCTATGTAACCCTCGTAGTGCTTCAAGATCGCGCACATGGCGGTTGTGTCGCCGTTTGCCGCTGCGGAAATGACAGGGAACGGCAACAGATTTTCAGACTTCCTAACGGTATTCATCATCTGCTTTTCCCTCCAAATACTGTTTGATTTTCGCAAGCGCGGATTTCCTGTGCCGGAAAACCGTCGTGCGTACAACATTCAGCAGTTCGCCAATTTCCGCGTCGCTCATATCCAAGAAGTAGGACAAAAGGATAATGTCGCGTTTCCTTTCGGGCAAAGCGTTAAGGGCTTCGGCAAGCAGTTCATTTTTGACGAGTACATCAAAGCCGGACACTTGAAAACGGAAATAATCGCTTTCGTATTCGTCCGTTGTGAAAAGCTGCGCGAGTTCGCTTTCGCTCAAATCCGAAAAAGTAACTTCGCGTGCTGCGCGTTTCGCAAGAGTGCGGCGGTGGCTTTTCGCTTCGCCGACCAAAGTTTTCTTTGCTAATGCGTCGTACTGATGTTGTATTCTTTCCTTGTCGGAAGAAGATAGCTCCATAGAGTTCACCTCCTTCCCGCGTGGAGTAGAGGACGGGAGTTAAGGGCTTGTCCTCTCTGCCCCTTTCGCTCCGTACCCGTTCGGGAGATGGCTCTTGAGTGCGCTTTTCAGAAAAAAGTTGAAAAAAGCAAAATGCGCCCGTCCGCAAGACGCGGACGGGCGCAAAGGAAATGTAAGCAGTAGCTAAATGTATTGACAGTTCACATTCATAGCCGGAATATCCCGCTTGCGGAGCATAGCTTTTTTTGACCGCAAAGCATTAGGCGGGTTACAGTAAATAAAAATGGACACGGCGATACCTCCCCGATACCGCCGTATCCTTAAAAAAGGGCGACTTTAATACACTACCCGCAATCCATTCTATAATAGGGAACAGCGGCTTTTGCGCAATATTAAATAAAAAAGCCGATAACACATAGGTTTTTTGACCTAATGCGTTATCGGCTCTGCGTCTATGCGTCTGGCACTTTTAATCATTTTTTTTTGAATTTATTATATGTGTTAGCTAACTGTCCACAAGCCGCGTTAATCTCTCTGCCATGAGAAACTCTCATAGTAACTTCAAGTCCTGCTTGCTCTAATTGATGTTTGAATGCAACTATTTCCCGTTTCTGTGGTGCTTTAATTCTTGAATTGCTTGTTGGGTTGTATTGTAACACGTTAATCATAACTTTTTTGCCCCGAAACCATTTTGCAAGTTGTCTTACATCTGAGGGCCGGTCATTTATACCCGGTAAAAGCAAATACGCAAAGACAATTTTGCGATTATGCCTTTCAGAATAGGATAAGGCTTGCTTAACAACATCTTCAATAGCATATATGCGCATGTGAGGAATAATACGATTTCTTGCAGATTGTGTTGCTGCGTGTAAAGATATTGTCAACTGAATTTTAAGATGTTCCTCGCGCAATTTTTTTAATTGATCGACCGGACCAACTGTTGATATGGTAATGCCGTCGGTTGGAAAGTTGAGCCCATATCTATCTCGGAGAATATGGATTGCTTTTATCAAGTTGTCATAATTGAATAAAGGCTCTCCCATACCCATAAAAACGATACGGTTTACTTTTCGACGCAACAATATAATCTGTTGTACGATTTCTGACGATGTTAGATTACGAACAAAGCCATTTCGCCCGGACTCACAAAAAATACAACCAACAGGACAACCGACTTGTGTGCTCACGCAAACAGTTCCACCATCTCGCCGCTTGATAAAAACCGTTTCAATGTATTTGTTGTCTTTCAGTTCGTAAACATACTTTTCAGTATCACTGCTTTTGCAAATATTTTTTACCAACATTGATAGATTTTTTTTGCGTGGTAATTGCTTATATAATTCTTCATATAAGGCTTTTGCTTCATTCTCGCCAATAACTTCCGACATTTCTTTGTAAGTAAATCCGTATGGATCATTCCGTACTTCCGCAGGCGTATATTTAGGTAAACGTTTCATTTTTATATCCTTTCTTCTAAATAATAAAAGTTTGTTTTTCTGTATTTTTGATTACAATCTCTAATTTTTCTACATCAATGATATGCGTCAATTTGCATTTAGGGCAGAAAAGAGGAAAATCTTTTAATACAGTATTATGAAATACTTGAACTCTCGTCTTTCCGTTACAAATCGGACATTTTATCCAATATTTTTTAAGCATTATATTTCACTCGTCCTTTTTACACAAAAAAATGCAGGTCAATCCTCAACATGAGCATTGACCTGCATTTATAATGCACAGAGCAGTACAACAAAACTAAGGCATAGCTTGCACTATGTCTATACTATATCTATACGTCGTTAGTTTTTTGTATAGCATCCGCAAAATAAGCATGACAAAAAAGCCCATGTTGAAAATGGGAAAATCCTTTTTTTCAATGCTTATCTAATACGCATGCTATGCAACATAAACGCCGCCTCCTTTTACATAAATTTTATTTTATCAGAAAATCAGTCTACTGTCAATACACAACAGGAAGTATTTAACCTAATGATATGAATTGTGTGGACATATCCAAAAAGAAAGGTGAACTGTAAAATGTAACAGGGTGAATGAAAATGGCAAAAAGACCCGTACCATTGTACGACTTTAAGGCTTTCGGGGCAGCTATAAAAGCCGCGAGAAATGAATACGGCGAGAGCCGCAAAAAGGTAAGCGACGAGTTATATATTTCCCCGCGCTACCTTGCGAATATCGAGAACAAGGGACAACAGCCGAGTTTACAGGTATTCTATGACCTTGTAACCCGGTATCATATTTCGGTAGATCAATTTTTCTTCCCGAACAGCAATGCGGAGAAATCCACCGGGCGGCGGCAGCTTGACGCGCTGCTGGACGGTATGAGCGATAAAGGCATACGGATTGTAACCGCAACAGCAAGGGAGATAACGGAAGTCGAAAAAGCAGAGGATTAACCTCACAATATGAGAAATCGGGAGATTGCAGCGCATGGCGGCTGCAATCTTTTTTTGCGTCCAAAATCAAAGGAACGCGCAACAAATACCGCCTTTCGGTGGGGGTATGGAGTAGATAGCAAGCACAGCAAACGAGTACCCGTTTGCGGAAAATGCTTGTTGGGATAATCCCAAACCCTTATACCGAAAGGCGGTGCGGAAATGGAAAACCGAAAGAGAAATATACAGATGAAGTTTTACGTTACGGAAGAAGAAAAGCGGCTGATCGACGAGAAGATGAAGCAGCTTCCCATAAAGCAGTATGGGGCATACTTCCGTAAAATGGCGATAGACGGGTATATTCTTGTCGTTGACCGAAGCGACACAAAAGCATATATCCGGGAACTGCAAGCGGTGAGCCGGAACATCAACCAAATTGCAAAACGCGCCAATGCGACGGGGACGGTTTACAGGCAGGATATAGAGGACATTAAAAAGGCGGTGGACGAGATATGGCGGTTACAAAGACGCACCCTATTAAATCAACCTTAAAGGCTGCGATAGACTATATCTTAAATCCCGAAAAGACAGACGGGAAGCTGCTTGCGTCCTCTTTCGGCTGCGGGCTGGAAACCGCCGATATTGAGTTTGCATGGACGCGGGAAGCTGCCGGAGATCGCGGCACACATTTAGGGCGGCACTTGATACAATCCTTTGCGGTGGGAGAAACCACACCGGAAGAAGCGCACAAAATCGGCATGGAACTTGCCGGGGCGGTATTAGGCGGCAAGTATGAGTTTGTTTTGACAACTCACGTCGATAAAGACCATCTGCATAATCACTTGATTTTCAACGCGGTTAGCTTCGTTGACTACAAAAAGTACCATTCCAACAAGCAAAGCTATCACTTTATCCGGCGCACCAGCGACAGGATATGTAAAGAGCATGGGCTATCCGTCGTCGTACCGGGACAGGACAAGGGAAAAAGCTATGCAGAATACACCGCCGAAAAGCAAGGGACAAGCTACAAAGCAAAGCTGAAAACGGCGATA
>ENA-ORCP01001386-ORCP01001386.1-human-gut-metagenome-genome-assembly--contig:-NODE-1386-length-20888-cov-9.469223_pt1 | contig 20888 bp, 16 predicted proteins | sample MGYA00242990_ERZ507991 | MGnify/ENA primary metagenome ERZ507991 (study PRJEB26167, sample SAMN06115496) | human gut metagenome | host: Homo sapiens | place: China:Henan | collected 2015-05-07... | reverse complement strand
TAGTGCGCCAGCCGAATGGTGTTCGCGCCCAGCTCCTTAATCAGCTGCATATCTTCCTCGTGCATCTCGCGCGTAATCGCATTGCCCAGCCCCTTGCGGTCCTGATGACGGGAAACGCCGTGCAGCGGGTAGGCGCGGCCGTTGAGGAAGAAGCCCTTCTGCGGGTCAACATGGAAGCTGCGCACGCCGAACCGCTGGCGAACCTCGTCCTGCACTTCCCCATTCAGCACCAGACGCACCGCGCAGGTGTAGAGATACGGGTCGCGCACGCCGTCCCACAGGTGAGGGTGCTCGATTGCCATAGTGCAATTGTCACCTTCTGCTGCAGCCACTTCGTTTCCGTTATGGTCAAGCAGGGCAACCTGTACCTCTCCAATGCCCTCCACCAGCGTTTTTACGGTCACTTCCGCCGTATTGCCTTTTACCACAGGCGTAATCTGTATGCCGGGACCACCAAAGTAGCCCAGTGCAATATGGTTCTTATTGACAATCAGCAGATTGACATCGCGGTAGATTCCGCCGTAAAACGTAAAATCCGCCTTTTGCGGGTAGACAAAGTCATTGCGGCTGTTATCCACTTTTACCGCCAGCTCGTTTTCAGGGCGTAGCTGCCCGCTTACCTTCACACGAAAAGTCGAATAACCGCCGTTGTGCCGTGTAATTTCTTTTCCGTTCAGTATCACCTTTGCGCTGGCGTTCACACCATCGAACTGTAGCCAGACCTCTTGGCTTTGAGCGTCAAAGTCAGGCATTGTAAAGCTTGTAGTATAGGTGCAGGTGCCGCGCCAATAGTCATCTCCACCATCCTGACCGTCAATGTTATTCCATGTGTGGGGCAGGCTCACGGCAGTTGTCTTGCCGTCCGGGCCGGTGAACTGCCAGTTTTCCATTAGTTTTGTTGTTGTGCGCATGGAAAAATTCTCCTGTTTTTTGTTAAAAAAGGGACCGACACACCACGGTTCGGTCCCTTTGCAATGGATAGGTTTATGCTTTATCAGCCGTTTTTCTTCTTTCGTGCCTTTACCAGCATGAAGATGCAGCCTGCGGTGAGAACTGCCAGCACTACATCAGCGGCAATCAGCGCAGTCTGCCACCATGTCAGCACAGAGACAATCTTATCGGTTGCAGCAAGGCCATTGACAACCGAGCTGTTGGCCTGCACAAACAGCAGATCATGCATAGCCTTGCGCATCAGCTGTGCTACATAGGCATTATCCTTGTAGGCGGTCAGGTCCGTTGCAGAGAAACCGTCCCAGATGTCGGTACCAGCCTGCAGACCGACCGTCTGCAGCGTGTAGTTGCTGTTGGAGGAGAAGTCAGTGATAACGATACCCTGCATACCCCATTCGTTGCGCAACACATCGGTCAGCAGGCCATGATGGGCACCACCCCAGATGGCACCGATGCGGTTCATGATGGTCATCACGCCGCTGGCGCCGCCCTCGGTTACGCCGGGCTCAAAGGCGGTCAGGTAAATTTCGCGGATAGACTGCTCGTTAGCCCACGCCATATTGCCGCCGCGGTTGGTCTCCATATCATTCAACGCAAAGTGCTTCATCAGCACATAGACGCCCTGCGACTGGATGGCAGCCACTTCGGGGGCCATCATGCGGCCGGAGAGGAAAGCATCCTCGGAGAAATACTCATAGTTGCGGCCACAATAAGCGTTGCGATGGATATTGGCGGCAGGGCCGTACACGCCATTTGTCTTGGATTTCAGACCCTGAATACCAATGCAGGTACCGATTTCTTCCATGATGTCGGTATTCCATGTGGCGGCCATAACGACCTCAGCCGGGTAAGCCATACCAGCCTCCTTGCCGCCGAAGAAGGAGTTGGTAATGCCCTGCGGACCATTGGTCTCAATGGAGGCCGGCTTGGAAATGCTGTTGGCTGCCTTGGTGTTGTGGAAGGCGTTGACGATGATGTCATGTTGCTCGTCCCAGCTCATCTGGTCCAGCAGGTCATCCCATGCGGGGTCATCGTAGGCGCGGCCCATCATCATGGCAAGTGTCAGGCCATTCTTCTGGTTGTACTTGGGCATCTCGTAGGCATTGCCATCGGCGTCAGTTTCCTGCGGCACAAAGACATTAGCCACATCAGCAGCCAACTTCTCGGTAGCATGCAGCACCGTCTGCTCCTGCGGATAGGTACCGGTCCAATCGCTGCGAGACAGGTAGGTAACAGTATCCTCGAAGCCATCGTACAGGACAGGATCAGCGTCATCGAAGCGGTTCGTAATCTCTGCACCAGTAGCCGTAGAGACAGAGTAGGTTTCGGCATCGAACTTAGCCTGCTCATAGCTGCCGACCATATCTGCGTTGCCGGCAGCGTCCATCGTGCTGTTGTCGGGCGTGTAGCCCTTAGCTGCCAGAATGTTGTTGACAGCATCGTGGGAATCCGCACCAACCGTCAGGTAGTAGGTACCATCATCGACAATGTAGGTGCGCTCACCGTAAGCATCATAGGATTTCATCAATTCCTTAGGAACAGAAATCGTGACAGTCTCAGATTGGCCGGGAGCCAGCTCGCCGGTCTTGTCAAAGCCAACCAGCTCAACAGCAGATTTTTCCACATGGTTCTGCTTGTCATAATCGGTATAGGGCTTCTGCATATAGACCTGTACGGTGTGCTTACCGGCCACGCTTCCTGTATTGGTAACGGTAGTGGTGACATCAAAGGCATCGCCGTTGTCTTTGACAGAAAAATCGCTGTAGCTGTAATCACTGTAGGACAGCCCATAGCCGAACGGACGGTACACAAGACCGTTGTAATCATAAGCCACCGCGTCCCCGGCATTGCCGGTTCCCATGACCTGATCCTCATAGCGGGTTTCATAATACTTGTAACCCACATAGATGCCTTCCTGATAGAAACTGTAGTTCACAGTGGTCTGTTTATCAGCGTTACGTTCATTTAGGCCAACTTCTTCCGCATTCGGATATTCAACGCTGCCGAAGTTCACAACCGAGGGGTTGGTTTTGTTATCATACAGGTAGGTATCCACCAAGCGACCGGACGGGTTAGTAATGCCCAGCAGGATATTGGCAACTGCGTTGTTGCCGTAGGCACCCACACCGCCAATCCACAGGCAGGCGTCAATGCCGTACTGCTCATCTTCAATGAAATTGCAGTTGACAGCGTTGGAGGAATCCAGCAGGACAACAATCTTTTTGAATACGCCCTGATCTTTCAGTGCCTTAAGATTGGTCAGCACCTCTTTTTCGGTATCGCTCAATGCCAGATAGTCACCGTCCGTGCCTGCATCAGTAGCAGTGGTGACCGCAAGGTCCATGCCTTCACCGCCGGAACGGGCCAGCACAAAGATGGCGGCATCGCCGTACTGTGCGTAGGTATCGGACAGGCCCGCCTCACTCTGCAGCACGCTCCATGGGGTTTCATTGATGGTGTAATCGCCCTGCGCAATGTTGGAGCTCAGTGCAGGAACCGTGCGCTTGTAGGAGGAGCCATTGCCGGTGTTATAAAAGCTCCACAGTGTACCATTTACCTCTGCACCGACGCTCTCCAGCGACTGACGCAGATTCGGAGCCGTACTGGTGTTGACCGAGCCGGAGCCGGTACCGCCGTAAATCATATCCACGGAGGAATGACTGAACAGGCTGACTTTTGCGTTGGAAGCTAGCGGCAGTGCGTTATTGCTGTTTTTCAGCAGTACAGCGCCCTCGGCTTCAGTGCGGGTGCAGAGGTCCTGTTCATACGCCTCGAACCAATCATCGTAACCCTGCCATTCATCGGGATAATAGTTGGTATCGATTGCCTCGCCACTGCTGACGACCTTGAAGGTATCACACTGGAAGTAGGCGTTGATGGATGTATCAAAATGATTGGCCACAGCCGTGCCAACCAGCAGGACAGCCAGCGAGACCGAGGAAACGCCGGTCAGCGCTGTCCAAAGTTTTTTGTTCGGTTGTTTCATCTCATTTACTCTCCTGTTTATCCGCGAAGCTGTGCCAGCTCATCTGTAGTGACAGCGTAGGTATTGCCATCGTAGGTGAACTCACTACCGTCAGCCGTATCGGTAAGTTCCACACTCTGGCCGTTGATAGCCAGCTGCAGAGCATCCTCCACAACACCCCACTGACCGTTAGCCGTTGTGGCAAACTGCCCGGCCATACCATAGGATGTCAGGTCAAACTGAATATTGATGCCACCCTGCGCAGTAAATACCGCCTGCATTGTATCGGAATTGGTGGCCTTTGCCGTAAACAGCTCTGTGTTTTCTGGGATTGCTGCTGCCATATCCTGTACAGAGAAGCTATAGGTATTGCCAAAGCCATCGGCCAGCGTGGCGGTGTCACCATCCAGCGTGACGACATTTTCCTTGCTGCCGTTATAGTTGACCACAAGGCCGTTTTCTGCATCATAGCTCCACAGATACTTTGCATCTGCATCCACACCGTAAGTGGTCATATATACGGTAGCAACACCGTTTTCGCAGAAATGCAGCTTCATCGTATCACTGTTCTCGGCATCGACCTCGTAGAAGCTCTCACCGGGAATTGTCACGATGTCAGCCTTTTCAGCGGTTTCTGCCGTTGCCTGCTCTTCGTCAGTTGCCCAGCCCACATGACGGGAGCTACCGTCCTCCGGCACTGTCTCAGGCGTGATGGGTGCAGTGTAGCCGTCCAACGTCCATGTACCGGTCTCCATGCAGTATTTTGTACGTTCGCCGCCGTTGGTGTAATCGTAGTAGAGGTCGTAAGTTCCATCATTATAAAGTTCCGCATAAAGGCTGCCGGTAGTATCCTTATAATTAGATGCGCAACGAACCAACATCTTACCGGTTGTACCGTCATCGGCATCAATAGCGGCCTGCAGCTCATCCATATGCAAAGTATATGTACCCATGCGCTGTGCATAGCCACCGTAAATCAGGCTAGTAACCGTAAACTGGTAGATATTATTGTCCTTCCGCATTGCCACTTCATCGCCGGTTTCATTAACCAACACAATCGGAAAGACTTCCTTCTCTACCGTCTTGGTCCATTTTGCCACCAGATTGACCTCGCCGGTCACCTTCCGGGCACCGGGCCAAGGGGCACCTTCTTCATAGTACCAGCCAATGTGCGTATCGCCTTCTTTGGTCAGTACATAGTCGCCGAAGGGAATGGCTGTACCCTCGCCAACCGTAATCGTTTTTGGCTCTGTAGAGCCATCCGCAAAAGCGCCTCCGTTAGGGTTCAGTGTAACCTGAAAGGTCTGGCTGCTGGTCTGCGCTGTTTCACCACTTGCCATGGGAGAAGCAGACTGGCTGCTGCACCCGGGCAGCATAGCAGTACCGCCCAGCAGCAGCACAGCCATAAGACCGGGCACCCATCTGTTTTGTTTCATTCGTTGAATTCCTCCTTCTCAATTTCGACTTTTCGTCTTAACGGAATCGTAACATATTTTCTATATCTGGTGAGTGCCCAGTTCGTGCTTTGCTGTTTTGAGTTCGTAGTTTGCACAAAAGAAAATCGGCAGCCCGCAAAAGGCTGCCGAAATCAGATTATTTATCAAGCCGGAATCGGAAACAGAAATCTCGTCAGGCAGATTCCATCCTGTACATTACAGGACGATGTGCCTTCATACTTGGCTGCGATAGCCTGTACTTCTTTCTCCATAGGCTCCGGCGCATACAATTCGCAGTAATTCTCAAATTGCAAGAAAGCTGTTCCATTCTGGGCGCTGACGGTAACGGCTACCACACGTTTTTCCGCTGTGGTCAGTTTTTCAACCTGTGCAATAGCTCTGTCAAGCAGCGAGCCGAACAGGATGTACAAATCAACTGTATCCATAAAACGAAGACATTGACCGTCCGCCATACAAGTCCATGTAATATTTTTCTGGTCACAGCGCAGACTTTTTTCGGTAAGGACTGTATCTAAAACCTCGTTGCCGGTGCGCACCACTGAATCGTAAATCATAACCGAGTTTTCAAGCTCCTGCAGCAGTGCATCATCCAGTGTTTTCCCACATTCACGCCGCAAATCCGTCAGCTGCATTTTCAGGCGGTGGCATTTCTGGTTAATCAGCTCAATATTTTTACGCGAAAGTTCATACTGCTGGCGCTGCTTCAGGCGCAGCTGATGCTCTGCCTCGGCCTTCGCTGCGGAACGGACACGCTTCTGTGCGTCAAGCTGCATACACAGATACAGAAAGCCGCACAATATTCCGTACATCAGGCCAAAACGATAGATTTCGACTTCTCCGCTATAATAATAGCTGCGTGTCATTGCGTTAAGATACATACCAAAAATCAATAGCAATACCGCCGAAACCAATGGCTGCATAGTCGGCATATGATAAGCCCCATTGTCCGCCATATTTTTGGCAAAAAACAGGCCAATCAAGAAGTACATTCCCACATGGATACCAACTGTCGCAATGGTTGCCTGCGGGAACTGTGTCATTCCAAGGCCATAGGCCGGCATCATGGCTTCCGGGCAAAGTAGGGCCGCCGTTGAGGTTGCCATAAACTGTGTGGCAAAGCCGCATACGGCCGCCATCAAAGCATCCGATGCCGACACCGGGCAACAGAACCATACGAGCATAGCACACAAAAAAGCCTGCAGGATATAACTTGCCAAAGAATTATACTGCATTACTTCGAGCCGAACGAACAATGCAGCAACAAGAAATACCGCGCAGCCCAAAACCAGCCGAACCCAGAAGTATGGGCGTTTGTTCAGCGGCAGCAAAAAAAGCATTGTACCGCCCAGAATCGTAGTGGAAAAATTAGGCGTTGTCAGATAGCTCCAAATCATACAGAACCCCCGCAATACTGCATCATAGCCTGCAGCAGCTCTTTTCGGCGTCCGCGGCTCATTTTGAGGCGTTCCCCCTGTACAACCACACAATCCATCTGGATGGAATCCACATATTTCAAATTGATGAGATAGCAGTTATTACAGCGCACAAAGGCCTGTTGGTTCAGCTGCTTTTCCATTTCTTTCAAGGTCCCGGTTGCCGTCAGTTTTCTATCTGTAAGGTGGAAGCAAAGCTCGTGGTTGCACACCTCAATATAACATAGGTTTTCCGTATTGATATGAAACTGTCCCTCCGCGTTGCTGATTAGCAGCTTTGTGCTCTCACGAACCCTGCACCGTTGTAATACCCGGTCCATCTTCATAGCCAGCGCGTAATACTGTACCGGCTTCAGCACATAGTCCACCGCGCCGACCTCATACCCCTGCACCGCATACTGTGCGGTGTGCGTCACAAACATAATCTGCACGTTTTCGTCCGCTGCCCGGATGCGTGCCGCGCTTTCCATGCCGTTCATGTGGGGCATTTCAATATCCAGCAGGATTACCTGATACCGTTGCCCTGCCATCTCCGCAATATCAAGGCCATTTTCATAGTAATCCACCTTGATGTCTATGCCCTTTTCTTTTGTGTAGCGCTCAAAAAACTGTTGCAGTTCCGCGCGGTATTTCGGGTCATCCTCAGTCACAGCTATACGGTACATGGCGCGCCCTTTCTTTCAGAATTTGTCATGTGTAAAATACTTCTTTGTTCCTGTTAGTTTTGATTATAGCATATTTTGTCAAATTCGCCTATGGGGTTCCCGATTTCAGAAGGGTTTCAAGGCCCACCCTGACAAGTGTCATTTTGCCATCACGCCGGCAAAATGACGTACTTGCTGCTGGCTGCTGCTTGCTGGTACTGTTCCCTGTAGATTTCACAAAATTTGGCTGCCTCCGAATTTTGAGAGAGTCCTGTTTGCTGTACGCATTTTTACTCGGCTATCTGCCGAGTATTTTTTCAATTTTTTCTACAAAACCTATTGAATTTTATTTACAGGACTCTTACGACAATATCGCATAATTCTAAGTGCCGATGCGGCGAGCGAGGTGCGGCAGTTGCTAAGCCAAAAGCGCAGATAATACTGGATGTCTTATCGAGCATTTTGGCAACGCAGATGCCGTGCCGCACACCGAGCCGCAGCGAGGCGCTTCGGAGCGCAACCGCCGCTTGCGGCGGCTCTTGGCGCGGAGATCCGCCGGAGCGGTGCTTAAGCCGTTAGGCGGGAATTATGCGGTGTTGCCTTACGTATAATGGTATAGTGATTTTTTATAATCTTGCTTGACTTCAACCTCTTTCATTATATAATAAGTATAGAGGATAGCGGCAAGACCAGCTATCGGTGGCTGTGAGACAGTAGACTGGTTCGGTGTCAGCCGATTGTGGAGCCAGACCGTGGGTTATGCGGATACCACAAGCCGAATAGATTCGTTGAATCGAAAGAAAACGCTTAAATAAGAGCCTTGCCTTTCGGCAGGGCTCTTATTTTTTAGGAAGGTGGAATAGTCGTGCAGAACGAAAAGCAAGCTATTCTATATCAAGCCGCGTATGTCTGGAATGAACTGATGTCATATCGCTATGTTTTTACATGTGGCTACAAAGGAAACCTGCACGCCATCAATCTCACATTCTCCCCTGAAGACTTCCCCCACCTTGCAGGCTTTCAATACCTAAAGGATATTCGATTGCCACGTTACAATCCCCGTAAAATTGTAGATATGGTTCTTCAGCAAAAGATTACCTATACGAATGTCCAAAAAGCTGCACAGTTCCATGAATTTGTCGAACCTCGCCTTGCTGCTCTCGTCCAATTAAAAGAGGCTTTGGATTGCGATTTCGATTTATTTACATATGTACCTCGATTTTACCCATTCATCACAAAAATCAAGGCTGATTATTTAATTGCCACGCAGCAAGAACCCATATCATTTGTATTTATCATCAAGGAATCCCCTAGCGGCGAGTCGGTTTGTGATTACCTCTGCTTTTCTGCCTTTGCAAAGGGTGCGCGACTATCGGGCGAACCAGCAACGCAGGACGCTGTTAAAAAAGACTTGTATTCATATTGAATCCGAGAATGTTACTGTACTGTATAATAGACTTGTTGATGAATCTTCCTCCACGGAGGAGTTATTTTTGACCACCATTTGACCACTATTGCGCACTTGCCCTTCAAAACACCGAAAAAGCCTGTTGTGACAACCAACAACAGGCTTTTTCTTGTTTTGGGTGCAGTTGGGTAGAACTGACAAAATTTACGGTTTATCGTTTGTCTACGCACCCCTGTCGTAGTTCTCCGATGCCAGGTGCCGGGGGTTCGAATCCCTTCGGGCGCACCAAGAGCAGCTTCTTATGGGTGCTGCTCTTTTTGTTTTTTTGCGGATTTTATGGGGTAGTAAAATCTCTGAGCTGATATGTGCCACGAATTTTAAATATTTCGCAGATTTTCTGTAAACTGTATTGACCTGTCAGGTAGGTTTCTACTGCTTGCTGCTTTGTTTGTACGGAATATATACGATTTTTCCTGCCGCACTCTAGACCAGCATTGCCCTCACTTCTGTACGCAGTCAGCCAACTACGGACAGTTTCTCCGTCTACACATAGTCGTCTTGCTACTTCACTTTGGGACAATCTGCCGGACTCTATCACCGTTATTGCCTTTTGCTTGATTACTGCTGATATTTTTCCTCTCATACAAAAATGCTCCCTATATAGCTTTCAGTGTTTTATTTCACTGTTCGCTATATAGGGAGCATATCAGTCGTTGACATCGGGGGTGTTTTTGCAGATAAGTCATGCCGCCTTTCTTTATAGAAAGGCTCAAAGTGCCAATGTGAAAAATATACCAAACAAGCCCGGTCGTCTTAACACAATCTTAATACCCCGGCAGAAAAGCTTAATACCATCTTTAAATGGGCGGCGCTATACTGTGTTGTATGCAAAAATTCTGTTGGAGTGTGATTTCCTTTGCCATCTCATCGGCGTTTAACCTGTAAGCTCAATTACTTTCAGTCCATTATTCTGCTGTTTGCAATGGTTATCCTTATCGGGGCAGTGCTTTTGATGCAGCCAATTTCTGCGCAGGGGCATACCGTCACCCCTTTCCATGAAGCATTGTTTACGGCAACCTCCGCCGTATGTGTTACGGGGCTGGTTGTGCGGGATACGGCTTCTCACTGGTCGGCGTTTGGTCAGGCTGTTCTGATGGTGCTGATCCAGATCGGCGGCCTGGGTGTGATCACAGTCGGCGCGTCTTTCTCGCTTTTATCCGGTCGGCGCATTTCCCTCTCACAGCGCGGGCGGATGCAGGAGGCCATGTCCGCCCCCAAAGTGGGCGGCATTGTGCGGCTGACAGGCTTTGTGATTCGTAGCTCTTTGGTGATGGAAGGGATTGGTGCACTTTGTATGCTCCCGGTTTTCTGCCGGGATTTCGGCGTTTCCGGGATATGGAAAGCCATTTTTCATTCCGTTTCCGCTTTCTGCAATGCGGGCTTTGATTTAATGGGTACTCCCGACACGCCTTTTGTTTCTCTGACCGCATATTGCGCAGACCCGGTTATCAGCCTGACGATTTCCGCCCTGATCGTTATAGGCGGCATTGGCTTTCTGACATGGGATGACGTGCGGACCAATCGGCTCCGCTTTCACCGCTATCGGCTGCAAAGCAAAGTTATTCTGACATCGACGGCACTCTTGATCTTGCTGCCAACACTATACTTCTTCTTTTTTGAGTTCAAAGGAGTCACACCGCAGGAGCGGCTGCTGCTCTCTCTGTTTCAGTCCATAACGCCCCGGACAGCCGGTTTTAATACGGCAGACTACACGTCCTTGTCCAGCAGCGGGCGCGGCCTTACGATTCTGCTGATGTTCATCGGCGGTTCACCGGGTTCTACTGCCGGCGGCATCAAGACAACAACGATAGCGGTGCTTGTTGCCAATGCTTTTGCTGTATTCCGCAGGCAGAAGAGCCCAGAAATGTTCGGGCGGCGGATAGAAGAAAAGGCTGTCTATGATGCCGCAGCCATTTTTACACTGTATCTCGTCCTTTCGCTGACGGGGGCATTCACCATCAGCACCGTCGAGGGCTTGCCGCTGTCCGAATGCCTGTTTGAGACGACCTCGGCCATTGCTACCGTAGGGCTGTCCCTGGGGTTGACACCGCATCTGGGGATCGCCTCGCAGGGGATTTTAATTTTCTTGATGTTCATTGGGCGTGTCGGCGGACTGACCATGATCTACGCAGCACTCTCCGGCAGCAAGAGCAGCGTGGCGCGGCTGCCGCAGGAACGAATAACCGTAGGATAAAAGAAAGGTAGATCCCATGAAAGCTATTTTATTGATCGGTTTGGGCCGATTTGGCCGCCATATTGCAGAAGAATTAAATAAACTCGGCCATGAGGTCATGGCAGTAGACGAAAACGAGGAGCGCGTCAACGCAGTGCTGAGCATTGTGACCAACGCCCAGATCGGCGACAGCACCAACGCGGAATTTCTGGAGGCGTTGGGCGTCCGCAATTTTGATGTCTGCATTGTGGCAATCAGCGGAAACTTTCAAAGTTCTCTCGAAACCACTTCCCTGCTGAAGGAGCTGGGAGCAAAAATGGTTGTTTCCCGTGCGGAACGGGATGTGCAGGCCAAATTTCTGCTGCGCAACGGTGCAGATGAAGTGATTTACCCGGAAAAGCAGCTGGCAAAATGGGCAGCCATCCGTTACGGCTCCGACCATGTGCTGGATTATATCGAACTGGATCACGACCACGCCATTCTGGAAGTGTCTGTGCCTTCTGCATGGATCGGAAAGACCGTTGGCGACATCAATATCCGCAAGAAATACAGCATCAATATTCTGGGAATCAAACGCAATGGAATTGCCGATGTCAACATCGACTCGGACACAGTCCTGCCCGGTGACACCACCCTGTTGGTACTGGGCGAGGGAAAAGCCCTGAGCCGGTGCTTTCATATCTGATCGTTTTCCAAGGGAAGTGGTTCATTTGAAAACAGCACTGCTGATTTTGCTGTTTCTGGCTGCCGGGCTTTTTCTTGTTTTTATCGGTGTCCGATGTGATGCGTTCTGGCGCGGCGCCCGCCGCGCACAATTTGAGCGGCAGGAAGGCTTTCGCCGCTGGTAATACAGCCCAAAATATGATATGATACCCTTCAGAAGGGAGGATTTGCCATGAACATTAAAAAGCCATCTCCCGATACAGTGAAAGCGCAGGCCGTCCGACAGGCAAAGGATTTTTTGATTACCGTGTTGATTCTGGCCGCGGCAACCGGCATTGGCAATATTTTCTGGTATTTCTCTTTTACCAAAAATATCATATCGGTGTATGTTCTGGGGACATTGCTGACCTCGCTTTTTACCAAAAGCTATTTCTGCGGCTTTTTAAGCTCGTTTTCCAGCGTGCTGCTTTTCAATTTTTGTTTTACAGAGCCCCGCCTGACGCTGCACGCATATGAGCGCGGCTACCCAGTTACCTTTGCCATTATGCTGATCGTTTCCATCATCACGGTTACATTGGCGATTCAGAATATCCGCAATGCCGAAGAGAAAGAGCGCGCTGCCGTCCATGCCAAGAACGAACAGCTGCGCGCCGATTTGCTGCGCACGATTTCCCACGATCTGCGAACCCCGCTCACGTCCATTTCCGGCAATGCCTCCAACCTCATCAGCAACTATGAGATGATGGACGCCCCCACCCGGAAACAAACATTTCTGGACATCTACAACGATTCCATGTGGCTGATCAATCTGGTGGAGAACATTCTTTCCATTTCCCGTATTGAGGATGGAAGGATGAATCTGTCCATCTCCACAGAACTGGTAAGTGAAGTGTTCGAAGAGGCCCTGCGCCATACCAACCGGCACAGTGCGCAGCACACGATTACTGTGCAGATGGCCGATGACCTGCTGCTGGCGCGCATGGATGCCAAGCTGGTTGTGCAGGTGTTGATCAATCTGGTGGACAATGCCATCAAATACACGCCCGCAGGGTCACACATTGTCCTTTCCGCTGCGGCGCAGGGGGAAAACGCCGTAATCCAGGTAAGCGATGACGGCCCCGGCATCCCGGATGAAGCAAAAGAAAAAGTGTTTGAGATGTTCTCCACCGGGGAAAAACGAATCTCGGACAGCCGCCGCAGCCTTGGGTTGGGATTGGCTCTTTGCCGCACGATCATCGCAGCCCACGGCGGCACCATTACACTGTCCGACAATAAGCCGCACGGCTGCATCTTTACTTTTACACTGCCCCTTGGGGAGGTTTCTTTGCATGAATAAACCCTTGATTCTGGTTGTGGAGGACGATGCGCCTATCCGCAACCTGATTACCACAACACTGAAAACGCAGGATTACAAGTACATTGCAGCGGCTACTGCCTCAGAAGCACTCCAACAAGCAACGATCCATGCGCCGGATGTGATGCTGCTGGATCTTGGTCTGCCTGATTTGGACGGCATCGAGGTGATTCGCCGTATTCGCAGTTGGTCTGCGATGCCCATCATCGTTATCAGCGCCCGCAGCGAGGACAGCGATAAAATCGAAGCCTTGGACAGCGGCGCGGATGACTATCTGACGAAGCCGTTCTCGGTAGAAGAGCTGCTGGCGCGGCTGCGGGTAACGTTCCGCCGCATCTTGATGCTGCAAAACGCCGCCGGTAGTTCTGTTTTTACCAACGGTGATTTGCAAATTGATTTTGCGGCGGGCTGTGCCACATTGAAAGGGCAGGAACTGCACCTGACCCCCATCGAATACAAGCTGCTCTGCGTCATGGCCAAAAATTGCGGCAAAGTGTTGACCCATACTTATATCACCCACGAAGTCTGGGGCAGTTCCTGGGGCAATGACGTGGCCTCTCTGCGCGTTTTTATGGCTACGCTGCGCAAAAAGCTGGAATCCGAGCCGGATTCACCGCAGTATATCCAGACGCATATCGGCATTGGATACAGGATGCTGAAAGTGTAAAAGAATCTACCCTAAAGGGATATAATAAAAGCGATGAATATTATTATATCTATTTCTGGATTGATGAACTTAATCTTTTCGCGTATGTTACCAATGTAATTTACGCTGGGCGGAATCAGCCCTCCTGCTTGGTCGATATGTTGCTTGACGCTTGACCGCCATTTAACCACTACTGTGCAGAGGCACTATAAAATACCGGAAAAGCCTGTTGTGACAACCAACAATGGGCTTTTTCTCGTTTCGGGCTCAACTGTACAGAACCAACAAATTTTACGTTTCAACGTCGGTCTATACCGCCCTGTCGTAGTTCTCCGACTCCAAAGGCCGCTGGTTCGAATCCAGTCTGGCGCACTTAAAAACCTCATTGCAATGTACTTTTGCAATGAGGTTTTTACTTTTGTTTTTTGTCTTTAGAATAATTTCAACAGCATATCATCCGCAGCCTCGGTGTATCAATCACGGGTTGGGGTCGCCATCACAGACGATTTTAGAATTGGTATAATTATTTAGGCAGTTGAATTTCCGGCATCAGTTCATCGGAGACGACTTGCAGCATTTCCTCCAATTTAGCCAAATCATCAGGAGTGAAGCGTTGTTTAGCGCGCTCCATGACCAGGTGCAAATAGGAATAGCTGATGTTATAGTAATCAATGTACTTTTGGGTCGGGCGCAGGCGGTATTCCCGCTTGTCGGTGGTGGACTGGATGCGCTCTACATAGCCTTTTTTGACCAGCGAGTTGATTTTATAGGCGGCGTTGGGGGTAGAAAGATTCATCATGTGGCTGAACTGCGCAATCGTAGGTTCGCCCAATGCCATGATGACTTCCATGCAGAAAGATTCTACCGTCGTCAGCGTGGCTTCGCGGTCCTCGAATCGACTGAAGATCTGCTTATAGAAATGCAGTTTGAATTTGGTATATACCCGTCCGAATGTCTGGTCCAGCATAGCGAGAATCCCCCTGTAGGTTAGTGGTTTTATTATAGCACATTCCGCCATGCAAAACCAGCCCTCAGGCATCCGTGAGAACAAACGTCAGCTCGGCGTTGGCCGCGCGCACGCCATCCACCCATGCGGTGGCCTTGCCGATGCCTACCGGGCCATGCTGTTCTATCAGCTCGCATTCCAATGTCAGCACATCGCCGGGTATGACCTGACGGCGGAAGCGAGCGTTTTTTACTCCGCCGAACAGAGCGAGCTTTCCGCGGTTTTCCGGCAGGCTTAACGCGGCTACCGCTCCGGTTTGGGCCAGCGCTTCCAGAATCAGCACACCGGGCATAACGGGGTGTCCCGGGAAGTGCCCCTCAAAAAACGGTTCCGTACGGGTCACGCATTTGACGCCCCGTGCCCATTGGCCGGGGGTGTAGTCCAGAATCTTATCCACCAAAGCAAACGGGTAGCGGTGCGGCAGAATCTTTTCGATTTCTGCCGCGGTCATGGTCCGGGGCGGTTCATTTGGCGTACAGTTCATCCTCATCCCTCCCAGCGTTTGAATACCACGCAGGCGTTATGGCCGCCAAAGCCCAGACTATCGCTCATGGCATACTCCACCTGCGCCGCGCGACCCTGGTTGGGGATATAGTCCAGATCCAGCTCCGGGTCCGGCTCCTGCAAATTGACAGTGGCGGGCAAAAAGGCATCGCGCAGGGCCAGCGCGGTGAATACGCCCTCTACCCCGCCGGCGCCACCCAGCAAATGACCGGTCATCGACTTGGTAGAAGACACGGCCAGCTTGTACGCATGGTCGCCGAACACCGTTTTGATGGCCGCTGTCTCGCAGCTGTCATTCAGGTGGGTGGACGTTCCGTGGGCGTTGATGTAGCCGATCTGTTCAGGCATTACCTCGCCATCGGCCAGCGCCAGCTGCATACAGGCCGCACCGCCTGCGCCGCCCGGGGCGGGGGCAGTAAAGTGGTACGCATCGCAGTTGGCACCGTAGCCTACGACCTCGGCATAAATTTTGGCACCGCGTACCCGGGCAGCCTCCAACTCTTCCAGCAGCAGTACGCCGCTGCCCTCGCCCATCACAAAGCCGCTGCGGCGGGCATCAAAAGGAATCGAGGCCCGGGCCGGGTCGTCCGCCGTGCAAAGGGCTTTCATGCTGGCAAAGCCGCCCACGCCCAGCGGGCTGATGCAGCTTTCGCTGCCGCCGCAGAGCATACGGTCCTCGTACCCATCGCGGATACGGTGGAACGCATCGCCGATCGCATTGGTACCGCCTGCACAGGCGGTGGTGGGGCAGCTGCACATGCCCTGCAAGCCAAAACGGATGGCAATCTGCCCCGCCGCCATATTGCCGATGGACATGGGGACAAAATAGGGGCTGACTTTTTCAAAGCCACGCTGCTGGCCGCGGGTGTGTTCTTCCTCGATCGTGGGCAGGCCGCCGATGCCGCTGGAAAGGATAACACCGAACCGTGCGCGGTCGATTTCTTCTAGTGCCAGACCGCTGTCGTGAACCGCTTCCTCGGCGGCGGCCACGGCAAACTGGGTAAAGCGCGCCATTTTGCGGGCTTCACGTTTGTCGATACGTTCGGCGGGGTCAAAATCCTTGACCTCTGCGGCCAGCTTTACCTTAAAATCGGTCGCATCAAAAGCGGTGATCGGCCCAACGGCGCAGCGGCCAGCCTTAACAGCGGCCCAGCTTTCAGCCACGGTATTGCCGGTAGGATTTACCGTACCAAGGCCGGTGATAACGACCCGGCGTTTCTTTTTTGTGTCCATTGCACACCTCACATTCCCATTCCGCCGTCAACGCAAAGGACCTGGCCGGTAATGTAACCGGCCTGCTCCCCTGCCAGAAAAGCCACCGCCGCCGCAACATCCTCGGCATGGCCGATTTTGCCTGCCGGGATGGCTGCTTCCGCTGCGGCACGGGCTGGTTCTGATAACACGGCGGTCATATCCGTTGCAATAAAGCCGGGAGCCACGGCGTTGGCGGTGATATTGCGGGCAGCATACTCTTTGGCAGTGCTTTTCGTCAGGCCGATCAGTCCCGCCTTGCTGGCCGCGTAGTTGGCCTGGCCCGCGTTGCCGTGCAGACCGACAACGCTGCTGACGCTGATGATGCGCCCATATCGCTGGTGCATCATAAAGCGGCAGGCCGCTTTGGTGCAGAAAAACGCCCCTTTCAGGTTGGTGGCAAGCACGTTGTCAAAATCGGCTTCGGTCATGCGCAGAAGCAATTTGTCGGCGGTAATGCCGGCGTTGTTGACAAGCACATCGATCCGCCCAAAAGCGGCCGCGGTGTCTTCTACCAGTTTCTGACATGCTTCGGGGCTGCGCACGTCCGCCTGCAGTGTGATAGCCTGCACACCAAGGGCGCGGCAGGCTGCGGCCGTTTCCTCGGCAGCGGCAGCGCTGCCGGCATAGTTGACGGCAATGTTCATGCCGTTTTCGGCCAAAGCCAGGCAAATGGCACGGCCAATGCCTTTGGCCCCGCCCGTAATCAGGGCGGCACGGCGCAAGTTTTCGGTTTGCGGCATGGTCAGGCTCCTTTCAGGGTGCGCAGCAGCTGTTGCAGCTGCGTGGCAGTTTCCACCGGGTAGCACGAGATGGCACTTCCCACAGTCTTTTTGACAAACCCGGTCAACGCCCTGCCGGGGCCGATCTCAATGGCGGTGTCCACGCCCAATTCTGCCAGACGGCGGACGGTCGCTTCCCAACGCACGCCGGACTGCACCTGTTTTTCCAGCAGTGCGGCAATGGTGTCGGCTGCCTCCCTCTCGTGTCCCAAGCAGTTGAACAGCACCGGGAACTGCATCGGCGCAAAGTGGGTAGCCTTAAATTTTTCCCGCAGTGCATCCCCGGCCGGGTGCATCAACGAGGTATGGAACGGGCCGCTGACATTCAGCGGCAGGCAGCGCCGTGCCCCGGCAGCAAGCGCCAGCGCGGCAGCTTCGTCCACGGCGGCTTTGTCACCGCCAATGACCAGCTGGCCGGGGCAGTTGTAGTTGCAAATCTGCACAACGCCTTTGTCGGCAGCTGCATTGCAGCATGCCTGGAGGGGTGCTTCGTCCAGCCCCAAAACGGCTGTCATCCCGCAGGTGCGCCCAGCCGCAGCCGCCGCCATTGCCTTACCACGGAAAGCGGTTAAAGCGACTACGGTCTGCACATCGAACACCCCCGCGCCGGCCAGGGCGGAATACTCCCCCAGTGACAGCCCCGCCGCATAATCCGGTGTGACACCTGCCTCCCGCAGTACGGCAGTAAGGCCAGCGGCAAACGCAGTCATGCAGGGCTGGGTGTATTGGGTCTCGTTCAATACGCCTGCTGTGTCGGTAAAGCAGACTTCTTTCAAATCAAAATCCACCGCCGCGTCGGCTTCGTCAAAAGCGGCGCGGAAAGCCGGGAAAGTCTCGTAAAGATCCTGGCCCATGCCGACGTGCTGGCTGCCCTGCCCGGCGTATAAAAATGCTAGTTTCATAAGGTGATCTCCTTGTGCAGCCCAACAATGCAGTTTTTGGCATCGTTTACCATCAAGGCAAAGATTTCTTCCACCGGGCGGACTTCGTGCAGCAGCCCTGCGGCCTGTCCGGCCATCAGGCTGCCACTCTCGGTGTCGCCGTTAAACACAGCCTTGCGCAGACTGCCTAAAGTAAAGCGTTCCAGCGCCATTTTGTCAGCCCCGGCCTTTTCCTGGCGGACGTACTCGCGGCTCATGCGGTTTTTCAGTACGCGCACGGGGGTGCCGCTGATGCGCCCGGTCACGATGGTATCGCTGTCACGGGCTTTCAGCAGGGCCGCTTTATAGTTTTCGTGGATCGGGCACTCAGTGCTTGCCAGCAGACAGGTACCGACCTGCACACCGCACGCCCCCAATGCCAGCGTTGCAGCCAACCCGCGCCCATCGGCAATGCCGCCCGCAGCAATGACAGGCACATGGACGGCATCGACGACCTGCGGGACAAGTGCCATCGTTGTCATCTCACCCACGTGCCCGCCGCTCTCGGTGCCCTCGGCAATAACGGCATCAATGCCGAGCGGTTCCAGATGTTTGGCCAAAATGGCTGCCGCCACCACGGGGATGACCGTGATGTCGGCTGCTTTCCAGGCGGCCATGTACTTCCCCGGATTTCCCGCCCCGGTGGTGACGATCTTTACGCCCTCTTCCACCACGATTTTGGCAAATTCATCCGCCTGCGGGTGCATCAGCATGATGTTCACGCCAAAGGGCTTATCGGTCAGGGCGCGGCAGCGGCGGATGTTTTCCCGCAGGGAATCCGCGTCCATGCCGCCGGAGCCGATCAGTCCCAGCGCCCCGGCATTGGAACAGGCAGCGGCAAACTCGCCCGTGGCGATATTGGCCATGCCGCCCTGTATAATGGGATATTTTGTACCTAAAATTTCATTGAGCAGCTTCATTTTCTACCCTCATACGTCAGCAGCATCCCGCCCCATGTCAGACCGCCGCCAAAGCCGATGCAGGCCAGCGTCTGGCCGGGGCGCAGCAAATCACTTTCCGCCATTTCATGCAGGGCAATCGGGATGCTGGCAGCACTGGTGTTGCCGTGGCGGCTTATGTTTTTGTAAAATTTTGACGGTTCTGCGTGTAAGCTTTTGACACAATGGTCAATTATGCGGCTGTTGGCCTGGTGGCAGACTACCCAGTCCAGGTCAGCCAATGTCTTTTGGCTGCGGTCCAGCACGGCTTGCAGACAGCGCGGCATAGCCTCCACGGCAAAGCGGAAAACAGCCTTGCCGTCCATCGTGATCGGTGCGGTATCGCGGGCCGCAGGGCCGCCCGCGCGGATCGCTTCACTGCCCCGTGCGCCTAAAGTTACGGCGAACGGTACATTTTCGGCCAGCTCAAAAATAGCCGCACCCGCGCCATCGCCAAATAATACACAGGTCGTGCGGTCGGTCGGATCCACCATGCGGGAGAGTGCCTCACAGCCAATGACCAGCGCATACCGCCCGCCCAGCGTGTTCAAGAGCCCGTGGGCCGCGGCAGCGGCATAAATAAAGCCCGAGCAGGCCGCATTCACATCAAAGGCCGGCCGATTTTCCGGCAGACCCAAGGCAGCCTGTACGCGGCAGGCAATGCTTGGAGTAGCCGTTGGGGCCGAGAGCGTTGCCACAACACAGCAGGCAATGTCGTTTGCCGTCAGACCGCTGTGGGTCAGGGCCTGACGGGCGGCGGTGATGGCCAGCGTGGCGGCATCCTCGTTTTCGGTGCAGTAATAGCGCTGGCAGATGCCGGTGCGGGTCGTGATCCATTCATCGCTGGTGTCCACTTGCCGGCGCAGATCCTCGTTCGTCACCACACGGTTGGGCAATGCCCCACCGGTAGCCAGCAGCTGTAAACCTTTCATGCGCCCCTCATTTCTCCGATGCGGCGGTATTTTTTGTATCGCTGGTCGGCCAAGGCCTTGCCGCTCATCTTGCATAAGGCAGCAAGGTGTACCGCAATGGCGGTGTCCAACCGGCTGAAAAGCGGCTGCCGCCCACGCTGTGCGCCGCCCAGCGGTTCGGGGATGATCTCTTCCACGATGCCATCTGCGTACAGGTCCTGTGCCGTCAGCTTCATCATGGTGCAGGCCTCACCGCTGCGGGAAGCATCTTTCCACAAAATGCTGGCAAACCCCTCGGGGCTGAGCACTGAGTACACGGCATTTTCCAGCATCAGAATGTGGTTGGCAACGCCCAGTCCCAGTGCGCCGCCGCTGGATCCCTCGCCTGTGACAATGGCCAACACCGGGACGGTCAGGCCGCTCATCTCCATCAGGTTGCGGGCAATGGCTTCCCCCTGACCGCGTTCTTCAGCATCCTTGCCAGGGTAAGCACCGGGGGTGTCAATAAAAGTGATGATGGGACGGTGAAATTTTTCTGCCTGTTTCATCACGCGCAGGGCCTTGCGGTAGCCCTCCGGTCCCGGCATGCCAAAGTTGCAGCGCAGGTTTTCTTCCAGCGTGGTCCCTTTGCGGTGCCCCAAAACGGTAACGGGCATCCCGTGGAACCGTGCGATCCCGCATAAAATGGCCGCATCCTCTTTGCATTGTCGGTCGCCGCACTGCTCAAAAAAATCGGTAAACAAGTTATCGATTATTTCGGTAATGTGCGGGCGGTCAGGGCGGCGGGCCAGAAAAACACGGTCCTCCGCCGTCAGCGAGGTG
>ENA-ORCP01001384-ORCP01001384.1-human-gut-metagenome-genome-assembly--contig:-NODE-1384-length-20898-cov-6.554488_pt1 | contig 20898 bp, 18 predicted proteins | sample MGYA00242990_ERZ507991 | MGnify/ENA primary metagenome ERZ507991 (study PRJEB26167, sample SAMN06115496) | human gut metagenome | host: Homo sapiens | place: China:Henan | collected 2015-05-07... | reverse complement strand
ATCATGTGGAAAGAAGGTGTAGACGTATCTATCACAGGTAACTCTACTAACCCGACTCGTTTCCAACACCCAGTTGCTGGTACTTACAAGAAAGAACGTGTTCTTGCTGGCAAACCTTATTTCTCTGTTGCTTCTGGTGGTGGTACAGGTCGTACTCTTCACCCGGATAACATGGCTGCCGGTCCTGCTTCTTATGGTATGACGGATACGATGGGTCGTATGCACTCTGATGCACAGTTCGCTGGTTCTTCATCAGTTCCTGCTCACGTAGAAATGATGGGATTCCTAGGAATTGGTAACAACCCGATGGTAGGATGTACAGTAGCTTGTGCGGTTGATGTTGCTCAGGCTTTAGGTAAGTAATTATAACGATTACGACATATTAAATCCCTGTAACTGATAAGGTTGCAGGGATTTTTTATTATCTATATTCTATAGATAGATGATAGTCTACTATTACTTATACACTTAATTTTCTTATTATAAATGGTTGTGGTTAGATGGTTGAATAAAGACAAAAAATGCTTGAATTTAACTCATTTGATAAAGCTAAGTACATGGCTGATTATATTTGAAATCGGGCTAAAATGAAGATGTTTTGTGTGCAATCTGTGTGCATTTTCGTACTTTTGGTAAACTGCACACAAAAATCAATCCAACCAACTAATATACAGAAAGATATATCATTTCAAAGGACATCCATAAGTCTAATTTCAAATGATAGAACAATGGTAAGAAGTTCTTTTGCAATTCTCTTTTTCATAAGAGATAGTAGAGTAAGAAAAGACGGTACGGCTTCAATAGAAGTAGTGCTAACAGTAAATGGTGAAAGATGCGCCTTTTCAACAGGAAAAAGAGTAAAATCCTCTAACTGGGACAAAGTTAAACAACAAGTAAGAGGTAAAGATGAAGAGGCCCAAAGCCTCAACAACTGCCTAAAAGCTATTAAAGCTAAACTGTATCAGAAAGAAGCTGAATTGTTAGACAGAGGTTTTATAATCACAGCGGAACTATTACGTGATGCTTACTTTGATAAAGTAGAATCCATAAAAGAGAGAAGCCTGTTTGAAGTCTTTGAAGAGCACAACAAAGAACAAGAAAAGTTAGTTGGTAATGGGGTTTCTAAAGCTACCTATTGGATATCAGTCTATACAGTCAGATTATTAAAAGATTTTGTTCAACAAAAGTACAAACGTGAAGATTTATACTTACGTGAACTAAACATAAACTTTATCCAATCCATTCACTCATTTCTAAGAGTTGATAAAGGCATGGCACAAAATTCATCTACTAAGCACTTGAAGTTATTGAAAAAGATAATCAACCTATCTGTAACCAACTCATACATAACTTTCAATCCATTTTCCACTTATAAAGTCGAAAGAGAACCTGTAGAAATTGATTTCCTAGACGAAGAAGAGCTAAGAAAAATTATCAACTTTGAAACTCCTATCTCACGTTTTGAGAAAGCAAAAGATTTTTTTCTTTTTGGATGCTTCACTGGATTAAGCTATATTGACATCAAAACGTTAATGCCAGAACACTTTGAAAAAGATAATGCAGGCAGAATATGGATAAAAAAACGAAGAGTAAAAACAGGTATACTTTCCAGAATTCCCCTACTCCCTATTGCTAAATTAATACTGGACAAATATAAAGGCAGTAGTAGAATAATACCAATCCAAGACCCAGCAGATATTAATAAATACCTAAAGGATATAGCTATACTTTGTAATATCAACAAACGAATTACATTCCATACCAGAAGACATAGTAAACTGTCTTTATTATTGAAGATGAACAGTTTGCAAAGATTTATTGCTTGACAGGTAACGATTTAGAAACGAGCGAAACTCTGTATTCTGTCCTATTCTGCATTAATCAAAAGAACACATTTCCTAAACGCAAAGATAGCATTATTTTTTTGAATTACACTCCTTTGTAGAAATGTATTTTCATAAATTCTACGATAGATTCTTCAATAATCCCACTTTATTTGTTTTAGTCTTGGTCTGGAATAGCCCAATCTTAGCAAATTACGGGCTATGGTTGCTGAAATTTATACTTCAATCCATATTCTTCCAATTTGTTGTACAGCGTAGTGCGTCCGATTCTGAGCAATTTGGCAGCAACCTTACGGTTACCGTTCGCCTGTTTCAGCGCACGCAAAATCCGCTCTTTCTCTTCCGCGTCATTACGCAGGGCGAAGCTGACGGGCGAGGTCTGTTTCGTCACGGCAAGTTCCAAATGCTCTTTCGTGACAAGCCCGGTCTGCGCCTGCAACACCGCACCCATGATTTTCTGCCGAAGCTCACGGACATTGCCTGGCCAAGCATGGGTCAACAATGTTTTACGGGCTTCTCCGTCAAATCCGATAACATCGCATTCCTGCTCTTTGTTCGCTATCTCACGGAAAAACTCCGCCAGCGGCATGATATCCTCCTGACAGTCGCGCAACGGCGGAACGGTTATCTCGAAATCATGCAGGCGATATAGCAGATCCTGCCGGAATCGCTTTTCGTTCACAGCCACTTCTAAATCCTCGTTGGTGGCGGCGATGATGCGGACATTGAAACTTTTGTCTGTTTTGTCACCTATCGGGCGGTATCTCCGTTCCTGTATGGCTCGGAGTAACATCTGCTGGGTTTCCATTGCGAGATTGCCAACCTCATCCAAGAACAGCGTACCGCCTTCCGCCTCGTAAAAATAGCCTTTCTTGCTATTGTCCGCACCCGTAAACGCTCCTTTGACGTGTCCGAAGAATGCCGACGGAGCAAGTTCTTTGATGAGTGAACCGCAGTCCACTGCAACGAACGGTTTTCCTGCCCGTTTGCTTTTGTCGTGCAGTTGGTGTGCAATATGCTCCTTACCAGTCCCGTTCTCGCCGAATATCAGTACACTCATGTCAGTAGGAGCCACCAGCCTTATTCGTTTCATGATGGCTTGAAATGCCGAGCCGTCACGGGAGAACACTGGCATACGTTTTTTTCCGATACTCCTTTCTTTTAATAGGGTACGGAGCAGAGGGACGAGTTTGTCCTCTACAAGCTGCTTGGGTATGTAGTCCAGCGAGCCGAGTTTCATGCTCTCGACTGCCGTATGCACTTCGGCATAGTCGGTCATGATGATGAACGGTTGCATCATCCCTTCCTTGCGCATCCAGCGCAATAAGTCGATACCGTCGCCGTCGGGCAAACGCAGGTCTGAAACGATGATGTCATCTTCTGTGGCTTGTTGCAGAAGTTTCTTCGCAGTTGAGAGGTGGAAAGCCTGCACGGTGCGGAATCCCTCGCGTGCCAGCAAGTTACAGACAAACTCGCAATACACGATGTTGTCCTCCACCACGATGATTTTTGTCTTATCCATTTTCGTATTTTCTCCTTTCTTCTTTTGCCAGCCGGATGATTTCCGAACCCTTATCCAACACAGCTTTTACAGCATTGCTAATTGTTTTATCGTCAGACGTGTCATCACAATGAAGCAGTTTATAAAGTTCCCTTAACGGTTGGTCGGCACGGAGTATCTCCCATGAACTTCGCAGGTGGTGTATAAGGGCATCCAGCTTTTGAAGGTCTTTCTTTTGTTCTGCTTCCTTGATTGCCTGCATTTCTTTTTCGGTTTCCGCTATGAGTTTCTCTAGCATGACGGATTCATTGCCGTATGACAGCAGGGTGGAAAAAACGGGTACTTCATCCTGCGTCATAATTATGGCGCATTTGTCTGAAATCTCCATCAGTTCCGATATGGAGAACGGTTTGAGCAGACAACCAGAAAAACCACATTCCATAAGGTCCTCCTTGCTGCAATTGCCTGAAGCAGTTGTCACCACTACCGGAATAGTCTTTGAATTGCCAACATTGGAGGTACGTAGTAGTTCCAATAACTCGAAACCGTTTATCTCCGGCATATTCAGATCCGTCAGAAGCAGGCTGTATTCTTTCCGGCGTATCATTTCCATCAGTTCCGCAGCATTGGTACAGGTGTCGCAATGGATACCTTCTTGATTATACATTTCTTTCAACATAAGAAGAAGTAACTCGTCATTGTCGATGGCAATCACATCGTGGAATGTATGATTATGATGAATCTGTGTTTGATTCATCTGTTCCGGTACTTCTCCAGCAGTCTTCACGGGAATTTCCACCGTAAAACGACTGCCTTTGCCTTTTTTGCTCTCCAGCCTGATGGTTCCGCCGAGCATCGTTACGATACGCTGCACGATTGACAAGCCCAGACCAAAACCGTCTTTTGTATTGGCATTTGACAACCGTTCAAACGCTTCGAATACCCGTTGTTGTTCCTCTGCGGTCATGCCCGTACCCGTATCTTCAACGATAAGTTTCAGCAGCTCGTCATCATAATCCGTTGTCAGGGATACGCCGCCGCTCTCGGTAAACTTAATGGCATTTGACAGAAGATTATTCCCGATTTGCAGGATGTGCTCCTTATCGGTAAAGACAACGGCATCCGTGTGACAATCTATCGTAAGAGCCAGACCATTGTTGATTGCAATAGGCATAAACTCCGCTTCAAGTGTGTGGGTGATCGTTGAAATTCTACACGGGGCAAAAACCGGCTGTTCCTTGCCGTTATCCAGCCGAAAGAAACTCAGCAGCGTGTTGAGCATTTCACGCATACGCTCGGAAGATTGCCGGATGTTTTGGATATACAACCTGATTTTATCAACATTGCAATCTTTCTGCATCAGTCCAGCATAGCCGATTATTGCCGTTAATGGTGTGCGTAACTCATGGGTGATGGTATGCACGGCTTTCTTGCGAGAGGTTATCAGGGCCTCGTTTTGCTCTATCGACTGATGCAATTGCTCGATTAAGTCTGTCGTTTCCCGTTTGTACCGTTTGATACAGTTGGCATTCCGCTGTATAATGATATAGGAGATTATCAATAGCAAGAGGACGAATCCGGTCAATCCTCCGATTTGTATAAAGGATTGCTCACGCATAGCGGCTATCTCAACTTCTCTTTTGTGCAAGTCGGTTTGTACTTTATCGTCGATTTGGCGAATCAAGCTTTGTAATTGTCGGTTAAGTTCCGTGTTCCGTGCAGTAAGGCTGTCAGCATGTTCTGACAGACGGTTGCTTTGCTCCCTCAGCTTTGCTATCATATTCTGATTAAGAGAACGGAGCATCGTAGTCGCCACAGCGAGCTTTATTTCCTCTTTTTTGCCAAAGATACCAAAGAAACCTTTCCGCTTCGTTTTTTTAGGCTGTTCTTGCACGCTTCTCTGCACAATTACAGGCACTTGCCGTGCCATTTTCTTATTGATGGTTTGCTGCTCATCGAGCAACGTAACGATACCACGCATCTGTAGTTCTTTATCTTCGAGAAGATGGCGCACACTGTCAATACGTTCTACTGGGTAAATAGTTCTGAAACGACACAGCATACTGTCCATTGCCAAACGCTGGATATGATAATGTTCCAAATCATCGTCATTCCAATCCAATACGGTCTCACCCAAAAGAGAAAACTCTATCAGATGAATCTGGATTTCATTTATCTCTTTCCTAAAATCGTCAATTTGTTTGTTACCAGTTTCTAATATCTCTATTTCCTGCCATTCATTGCACCACATATATGCTATTCCCACTACTAATAGAATTATTAGAGTATGGCTTGATATTATTACTTTATGTACAAAATCCATTCGCTTTTCTATCTGTTTTTAACTTCTACCACCTCCCAATGCGTGATAAAGTTTGATAATGCCTTGTATGCGGTCAAAGCAAGTTTGTAACTGTACTGTCTCTGCTTCAAGGAGCGACTGTTGGGCAGTTAATATCTCCAGATAGGTAGTACCGGAATGGCTCATCAGCAGTTCTGTCTTTCGCACAGCTTCACGCAAGGTTTCAACCTGCCGGGTGTTTATCTCATATTGCGACTTAGCCGTCTGCCAGGCGGTTAAGGCATCGTTCACCTCTTTCCCCGCGTTCAGCAATGATTGTTGGAATAATAGTTTGGCTTCTTCCTGTTTGGTTTGGGCTATCTTCAAGTTGGCGATATTCGCACCCCGGTTGAATAATGGTTGCGTCAGGGAACCGATGGCGTTGAACAGCCATTGTCCGGGATTGGTGATTGCTCCGCCTCCATTGTTAGTCCAACCCAATGTACCCGAAAGAGTGATATTGGGGTAGAAGGCTGAGCGGGCTGCATGGGTGGCGTAAAACGCTTGTGCCAGTCCCATTTCAGCCTGACGCACATCGGGACGGTTGGCAAGCAACTGCAAAGGAACTCCGATAGAGATGGTATCAGGGAAGGATGCTTCAACCAAATTACTCCGTTCAATCGAGTGTGACGGCATGGCAAGTATCGCAGACAAGGCATTTTCTGTTTCAGAGATACTTTTGCATATAGCTAGTTGCGATGATTCAAGTTGCATCACGTTTGCCTTTGCCTGCAATACACCAGCTTCATTCGCCTTGCCCACCTTTTTCAACGTTTCGAGCGTGCGTACGGTAGCCCGCCAGTTTTCCAGAGTCCGATTGTTTATCGTCCTTTGCGCATCAAGTACAACAAGGGTATAGTAACTGTCTGCTATCGTGGCGACAAGCTGTGTCTGCACGGCTTGCTGATAGTCACGGCTTCCTTGCAGTGCGGCAACCGTGCCACGCTTTGCAGCCGTGAGTTTGCCGAATATATCAAGCTCCCAACTTGCAGTCGCCCCGACATTATATGTCTTTGCGGTTGTCCCGTCATAACGGCTACCTCCACCTTCGGCATTCATCCCTAATGAGGGGAGATAGGAGAGTTTGGCCGTCATCAGGGTGGCTTCAGCCGCTTTAACCCGCAGGCGTGCCACGTTGAGGTCGGTATTCTGTTGCAGTCCTGTTTCAATCAGGGACTGAAGTTTCCGGTCGGTAAACATCTCTCGCCATGATAGGGAGGCGAGGGTTGTTGTATCCATATCTTCCGGGATGTTCCGGTACAGATTCTCTGTCGGGATGTCAGCCCGATGGTACCGGCTGTATGTGCCGCAGCCGGTAAGCATCAAGGTGGATAATATAAATATGGTTATCTTCTTCATTTTATTTACGTTTCACTCGTTCTTGAATATATTGAAATGCGATGAACAGCGATGGCACAAGGAACAGCAATGCCAATGTGCCCACTATCATGCCACCGATTACGCCTGTGGCGAGCGAGCGACTGCCGTTGGCACCCACGCCATGAGCCATCATCAGCGGAATAAGGCCGAATACCATCGACAAGACGGTCATCAGGATGGGACGCAAACGAACCTTTGCCGCACTGTATGCCGCTTGTGCCAACGTCATGCCTTCCGACCGCCGCTTGCCGGCATATTCGGTCAACAGGATGGCGGTCTTGGCAAGCAGTCCGATAATCATAATCAGTCCGGTCTGCATATAGATGTTGTTCTCCAACCCGAACAGCCACGCGAACAGGAAGCTCCCCATCAGTCCGCAAGGCACGGACAGCAACACGGCAAACGGGATGAACACGCTTTCGTAGAGGGCGCAAAGTATCAGGTATATCAGCACCATGCAGAGTACGAATATCAATGCGGCATTGTTGGTGGTCTTGCTCTCCTCGCGCGACAAGCCTCCAAACTCATAGTTGCAAGTGGCGGGAAGCACCTCACGTGCCGTCTCGCCAATCGCCTTGATGACCTGGCCGGAACTGTAGCCCGATGCCGGAGAGCCGTTGATGGCGATGGCGTTGAAAAGGTTGAAGCGCGTAAGGTCGGAAGGTCCGTTGGTCTTGGTCAGGCGCACGAACTGACCCAACGGTGCCATGCTGCCGTCGGAAGTACGCACGTACATCCGGTTAAGCGACTCCGTATTTATGCGGTATTCCGCCGGTGCCTGCATGGTGACGTGATAGAGCTTGGAGAAACGGTTGAAGTCCGACACATACGACCCGGTATAGTAGCCGGAGAGCGTGGACAGCACATCGGCGGGAGATACGCCCGACTGCTCGCATTTCGCCGCGTCAATGTCCACCCAATACTGGGGATAGTCAGCGGCAAAAGACGAATAGACCTCTCCGATTTCGGGACGGCGGGACAATGCCTCTACGAATCGGTCCGCCTCCTTCTTGAATGCAGTGACATCGCCACCGGTCTTGTCCTGCAAGTAAAGTTCGAAACCGTTGCCCATGCCGTAGCCGGCAATCATCGGCGGCGACATGGCAAACATCGTGGCATCGGGAACATCAGCGGTGGCGGCATAAATCTTGCCTATCACGTCGTCCACCGATTGTCCTTCGTCCTTGCGCTGGTCCCAATCTTTAAGTGTCATGAAATACATGGCCTGTGAAGGGCCGGAACCGCTGAATGAGAATCCTCCGACCGCTCCGCTGTACTCAATCTCAGGGATGCTGTCAAGACGGCTGTTGATACGCGCCATCACCTTGTTGGTCTGCGCCATGGAGGAACCGGGCTTTGTGTTCATGCTTACCATCACCGTGCCGGTGTCTTCCTGCGGAATAAGTCCTGTCTTCGTGATATTGACCAGCAAGACCAGCAACCCGAACGAGGCGGCAATCGTTCCCCACAACAGCCACCGGCGATGGATGATATACAGTACACCATGTACATAGCGGCGGCTCAGACGCTCGAAAACGGCATTGAATGCCTTGCGGAAGCGTGCTGCAAAATTGTTCTTCGTGTTTCCGTACTCGTCAATATAAGGTTTCAGGAACAAAGCGCATAACGCAGGTGAAAGGGTAAAGGCATTAATAGCCGATATGCCCACGGCAACCGCCATCGTGATACCGAACTGGGCATAGAACGCCCCGGAAGTGCCGCCCATCATTGCCACCGGGATGAACACCGCCATAAAGATAATGGTAGAGGTGAGAATGGCGGACGAAACGCCCTTCATGGCATCATCGGCGGCAAGCACCGGCGACTGATACCCCTCGTCGAACTTCGCCTGCACCGCCTCTACCACCACGATGGCATCGTCCACCACCGTACCGATGGCAAGCACAAGGGCGAAAAGCGTGAGCAGGTTGATGGAAAAGCCTATCAGCGACATCACGGCAAACGTACCGATGATGGAGACGAAGATGGAAACCGTGGGAATGAGTGTGGACTTGATGTCCTGCAAGAACACATACACCACTATGATAACCAGAAGTATCGCCTCGATAAGCGTCCGTATGACAGAATTGATGGAGGCATACAGGAACTTGTTGGTATCGGTCAGCACCACGAACTCCGCCCCTTCTGGCAGGTCGTGTTCAATTTCATCGAGCACCTCGTGAATCTCATTGATGGTGCTCGAAGCGTTGGAACCAGCTTTTTGATTGATGAGCATCATGGCAGCCGGATGTCCGTTCACCTCGGTGGAATAGTTGTAGAATTCATCGCCCAACTCCACGTCGGCGACATCTTTCAGCCGAAGCACATCGCCACCGGGCAGCGACTTCACGACCAGTTCGCCAAATTCTTCCGCGGTGGAGAGGCGGCCGCGATACTTCATCGTATATTCGTTTGCCGTGGGGTGATTGGCTCCGAACGAACCGGTTGCCGCCTCGATGTTCTGCCTTGCCAGCACAGCAGAGATGTCGTCGGGAATCAGTCCGTATTGCGCCATCTTGTCGGGGAGCAGCCAGAGACGCATGCTGTAGTTGGAACCGAACAGTTGTGTCTTTCCCACACCGCCGATACGTTTCAGCCGCGGCTCCACGTTAATCTTCACATAATTATTCAGAAAGGTCTGGTCGAAACGGTTGTCGGGGCTGTAGAGGGCAAATGTCAGCAACTCAGCATTCTGCTGTTTTTCAGTGGTTACTCCGGTTTTAGTCGCTTCTGCCGGAAGCTGGCTTAGTACGCCATTCACGCGGTTCTGCACATTGACCGCCGCCATGTCGGCGTTGGCACCCTGTTTGAAATAGATGTTGATGGAAGCATCGCCTGTATTGGATGCCGTGGAGGTCATATAGGTCATGTCCTCCACGCCGTTGATAGCCTCTTCCAGCGGAACAATCACGGCTTTCTGCACCGTTTCGGCATTCGCGCCGGGATAGGTGGCCCATACGTTGATGGTGGGCGGAGCGATATCGGGATATTGCTCCACGGGGAGGGCTTGCATGGCGATAATGCCCATCAGGACTATCACCACAGAGATAACGCCCGAAAACACCGGACGGTCTATGAAGAAACGCAGGTTCATGGCTTTGTTGTTTTAGGTGTGACAATCATTCCTTCCTTTAGCTGCCCCACACCTTCGGTGATGAGGGTGTCGCCTACAGACAAGCCCTGTTCTACAACGAAATAGTTGCCGTCGTTCAGGCGGTCCACGGTCAGGTAGGCGGCTTCGGCCTTTCCGTTTTTAAGGCGGTAGGCGATAATCTTGTCCTGTAGTTCTACGGTGGCGGTCATGGGAATCAGGATGGCATCCGTATTCAACACTTGCAGGATGACGTTGCCGATGGTTCCGCTCAACAGGTGTCTGTTGACGTTGGGAAACAGAGCCTTTATCTGTACGGCACCGGTCGTGGGATTGGCTATTCCGCTGATGGTCTCTATTTTCCCTTGTTTCCCATAGACGGAACCATTGTTAAGTTGAAGGCTAATCGGAGGCATTTCATTTATGATTCTGTCAATAGACCCATATCGGGCCTCGAACTGCCTAAGTTTGTTTTCCGAAATGGAGAAATAGGCATACATCTCCGAATTGTCCGACACCACTGTAAATGGTTGTTCGATGGTGGGACCGACGAGTGCGCCGATGCGATAAGGCAGCGTGCCTATAACCCCGTTGCTCGGACTCTTGATTTCGGTGTATGACAAATCGTTTCGGGCATTTGCTTCCTGAGCTTTTGCCTGTTCCAGTTCTGCCTGTGCCACTACTAATTGGTTTCGGGCAACAGACAGTTCGTAATCGGATATGACTTTTTCATCGAACAGCGACTGTTTGCCGTTCAGTTCAATACGCGCTGTTTCCACTTTTGCCTGTGCTGCGCTGACATTGGCGATTGCGATGCGCAGCGCAGCTTGATAGGGCATCTGGTCTATGACAGCCAGCACTTGCCCTGTTTTTACTTGCTCTCCCTCCTTCACGCACAGGCGGATGATACGACCCGATACCTGAGGTATGATGTCCACATCCTGCCGTCCGCGAATCGAAGCGGAGTAGGTCTCTTCAAATTCAATGGGTTGGGAAGAAACCACCATGACGGGCAATGCCTGTCCCGTTTCCTCTCCTTGCTGTTCCTGTTTGCAGGCTGTCAATGAAGCAGCCAGCAGGGTTGTTGCCGTGATGCCGGCAATCCATGTTCGTCTATTCATCATCTTTGTCTGTTACTTTTCCATTCTTTATTTAGTATCGCATAGATGCAGGTGTCCTCATAGCGTGGTGTGCCGTCGGGATGACATACAAACGAAATAAATTCCTTCATACATCCTTCATGTCTCATTCCGAGACGTTCACACAATCTTTTTGACCGCCGATTATCGTCTTCTACAAATCCATAGATACGCCGTGCGCCGAGGTTATGGAAAAGATAATCCAGCAGTCCTGTTGCCGCTTCGTATGCCAATCCCTTGCCTTCGAAACGTTTGCTGAAGTGCCAGCCTACATTAAATGTGTCGGTATATTCGCGCAAAGCGAAAACATCACCGATAATGGAATCGTCTTCCTTCAGACACACGGCATAGCGTAGCATATCCTTAGGCGAATTGGATATATAAGCCAGTGCCGATTCTTCGGAGCACAGGCGGTCGCCGACAAAACAATTGACACGCGGATGGGAAAGGTATTCCAATAAACCTGCGGCATCCTTCTTCTGGAAGTCTCTGATGATGAGATGTTCTGTTTCAATAATCATATATCGCAAATTTTGGGTGCAAAGATATTTTGTACCTATTGTGCAGACAATCGGCATACCATCGAAACGGAGAAAACCGCTTCCGAAACGACGGAAACGGCTTCCGAAAAAGTGAAAAGCATTCAGAAACTATATCCGGCGGACACGAAAAACTCATGGGTGAAACGATGGCCACTAATTCCGTTGCTTACGCTACGTCCATCGAACAGAACATTTCTTTTCCTATTTATTGGCTGTCATTGGCGTTTATGCCGTTTCTTGAAATCGCTTCGATATCAGTTTGAGAGATGTTTTCCTGTTTCGTCAGCATCTCATGCGATGCCGTATTTTCTTTGAAAATCTCAGCTTTAGTGCCAATCATCCACAAGAAATGGGGAAAAGGCAATATCAGTTTTACATTCTCTTCCATAAGCTTGTTAAGTCTGTTTTTAGGTTATTTAATGACTATCTTCACTTGTTCCGCTTTGTTGGATGGATTATAAAGCAAACTTCCGCATGAACTCATGCACATTATCCATCCGCATAACAGAATCCATATAGCAACAGTCGTTATTTTGCTTTTTTCCTGTTTCATATTATCAATGATTAAAAAATAGACCTTTCACGATTTGCTGGAACATTCCACCAAAATCCGCGTTTATTTCGCGCCCGTTGTGCTTATACGACGGACGTATTATCGGTACAGTCCATTGCTGGCGAGACCCATTGCCGCCATAGCTTCTCATGCCCACATCCATTGCCCACCGTTCCGCCAAATCGAATGAGAGGTAGCCGCCATAATGGTAGCCGTCCAGCCTCTGCATCGGTTTTACTCCCGGAAAGTAGGTACGATAATAGGTGCCGAAGAGATGGAGCGATGTTTTGGGGAGGAATTGACAGGAAACATCGGTGCCGATTCCGAATGTGTTGCTGCCCGAACGGGGGATGCTCAGTTTGTGCGCATAAAGCCACAACCCCAACTTCCATTTTTCGTTTGGAGAATACATCGTTTTGACTTCGACATAGTTCGATACACCGACTCCTATGATGTTTTCTTGTCTGCCTCGCCCCCAAACATCCACTTTGTTAAACCGATGGATAATCCCGCCGACATTGTATTCGCCTTTATGCAGGGATGAACGGTCAACGGGAAAACTCCGTGTATAATCGGGACGAAAGTCCAAAAGCGTTCCGGGCATTGGGGGAATGGCATCAAAATGTGGAAACAGAAACGACTTCCCATATTCATAAATCGACAGTTTTGTAGTATCTATACCCGTCACGGTCTGCTTTGCATGGTCAAAGGAAAGTACATGATTTTCCTGCCCGTATGATTTTGAGCAAACAGACAACAGCAACATGATGACAAGCGCCATACTATATGCTGTCAGATTGATGCCGCAGATTTTCAATTTCTGTTTCCACATAATGATACCATTAAATTTTATAAACACATATCCTTTGTCAGAACATATAAGCGCAGGATGCAACGAATGTCCTGTTCTTATTGTCCACACCAGTCTTGTTTACATTCTTCATGCCCCAATCATACCCGATGGAAAGCTGGACGCGGCGGGCAATCTCCGTTCCGGCACGGAAGCCCAATCCCCAATCGAAGCGGTTGAGCATCTTGTCGCTGAACACGTTGCCAGCCGTCTCCTTTGTCGTGGCTGTTCCCTTGTCGGGAGTAATGGTTTCCTTTGCCTTGCCAAACAGACCGATGTTAAAATACGGTCCGGCATTGACGAACAGGCTGACATTCCGTCCAGCAGAAAACTTATATCCGATGTGAACAGGAATGTTCAGATAATAAGGAGTAGACTTACTGTTAGAACTGTAGTTTGGTGAGGAATTGCCCGAACCGTTTCCGGCAGAAGGGTTGTAATTAGCGTTGTAATAGTAGCCCGGATTTTCCCAACCATGAGAGGAAAGCATCAGCCCGAAGTCCAGATACAAACCTTTCGCCACCTGCGGAAGTCCAAGCTCCCCCTTTACGCCAGCATGGAAACCGGACTGTGACTGGTAAGCACTCGGAGAACTGAGGTTATAACCTCCTGTCACTCCTACTCTGAAATCCTGCGCCTTTGCCGCCATGTAGAAAGGCAGGATGAAAAGCAATGTCAATAGAATCTTCTTCATAATCGAATTGTTATTTAGTTAATGAATATGTTTCCAATTATCCTTATTTATTCAGTCCCCCGATTGCTCAAACACGAAATACCCATTCCGATATTTGTGGTTGCCGGACATGATGCCTCCGGAGACGACGCGGTCTTTCCCTGTATCATTCGGCTGCGTGGTGAATTGCAGCAAGTCTTCTTTAAGAACGGCATGAAACCAGTTGTTTTGCACTTCCTCGGATAATATATTGGTCATTCCGCCAAACCAATAGAACAAAAGCCATTTCTCGGAGAGGTTTCTCATTTTGTAAGTTCCTCCGTCCCTCGGAATACGGATGCGAAGAGCCGAAGAGTTTTCAATGGTCTCGATTGTCACGTCATTGGAACTCCATTTCATCGGAGGAGCCTCTGATGCTTCGTCCGACAGATTCTTCATCCACTCCGTTTCCGTAATCCGGCATCCCCCCACAACACCGATACCATTTTCCACATTGGAGTAATGGCTCCGTATGGGAGCCAGCCCCTTGTGGCCCAAATCATTGTTCTTGACATCATTCAATGACTTCAGATACCGGAAAAGTTCCTGTGAGAGTTTGTACAGATATACCTTGTACGAGTATTTATAAGTGGTGCCTTCCCACATCGAAATATCATCGGCCGAGTAGGAGATTTTCAAACGCAAGGTATATTCCTTTCCCTTAATCTGCTTGTCGCTCCAGATATAAAGGTTCTGATAGAAATCATTGGAAAGGTCAAATGCGGAGTTTAGTCCGCTCTTGCTATACAGCAGGGGTTCGTCGTCTACCTCCAATTCGAGGTCTGAGAAACTCGTGCGTATGACATGATTGTCCGGCACACTGGTATAAATGCACCTGCGCACTACCCGTATTCCGTAATAATCTTCCGTGTCGGCATTGTCCTGAAATGTAACAAGAAACTGCAATTTTGTATCAATTTCACGTTTCAACTTCATATCTACCTTTTTCAACGGAAAAGATACTGGCAATACAGTTTCTGAACTTACAGACGGAAGTCCGTCGGCAGACACCTTTATATCCACCTTGTCTGCCTCATTGTATCTGCCAAGCACATAGTAACATCGGGCAGGGAGAGAAGATGTCGCATTCTCGTTCCAATAAACCGGTTGTTCCTTGCCATTCACCGTAAAATTGATTCCGGCTTCGGAAATGCCATTTTGCAGTTTCCCCTTCTTAGAGATCGGTACACTGCGTGACAGCTGTATCAGCGTAGTATCCTTGTCGGCACAAGGCATACAATAGAGAACTATTTTCTCTCCGGCATTTATATCGCTCAATTCGAACTCATAACTGCACGAAGAGAACATAAACGCCATAATCGAGAATGTAAGATTTCTTATTTTCATCTGCTGTCAGAATTTTAATGTGTAACTGAATGAAGGGAGTATCGGGAACATACCCGTGGCTTTCCCCTTGAAACTGCCGTCGGGCATTTCTTTCACCTTGCCATAGAGAGGATTCATACGGCAATAGGCATTGTAAACACTGATATTCCATATACGTTCATATCCCCGTTTGGTGGTACTGCGAAAGTTAATGCCGAGGTCAAGTCGATGATATGCCGGAAGCGACACGTTGTTCGGCTGCTCGTATATCCATTCCGAAGCCGGCTCACCTCCGATGCCGGGTATGGCAGGAGCATTGACCTGTTGTTGCGGCACGGTCATACGGTTCCCTGTATGGTAAGTCCATGAAGCGTATGCCTCTATCCGGGAAGAAAAGTTGTGGCGAACGCTGAGGTTCAATTTATGACGATTGTCAAATTTATCGGGATACCATCCATTATAGAATGTCGGGAAATTGCGCTTGCTCCATGACAAGGTATAAGCCGCACTGACGTGTGTCCGGTTATTGCTATAGCCGGTTTCCCATTCCAGCCCGTATGCCTTTCCCTTGCCCTCATGGATTTTTTCTTCCCAATCATCGGCAGAGGGCGTGAGGCTGTTGCCACCGTCATACTCCACAATGTGGTTCATTGTTTTGTAAAATCCCTCCATATTCAACCGGATGCGGAAAGGTAGTTGCAGATACATCCCGACCGCATATTGTCGGGAGCGCATCGGTGCAATCCTTTTGGTGGAAGGTACCCAAAAATCCATCGGCAGATTCAGGTAGGTATTGGAAAGCTGGTGCATGAACTGGCTCATTTCCGTATAGGAAGCCTTGAATGTCACACGGTCGCTGCATTGGTAACGGATGGATGCGCGGGGTTCTATGGAATGATAAGTCTTGCCTGTTATATGGAACAGGGTGTAATGCAGTCCGGCATTCAGCCTCAGACGGTTGCTTAGAGCTATGTCATCTTCGGCATACAATGAAAATTCCTGTCCGTTATAGGAACCTGAAGCCTCGCGTGACAGGGTGTCTTTCTGGCTGTCAGTCCCGGAATAATCCCATGTACGTGCGCTTTGAGGACGGAAAAGGTGCATCAGGAAATTTGACCCCATACGCAGGCGGTGCGCAGGATTTGGCCGATAATCGAACTCCATACGATAGCCAATGTCATCTATGGTGGAGCGGTTATTACGCTCGCTATGGGTTATCCCCGATAATTGTCCTTCATCAAAAACCCTTTCTTCGGAAAGGTAATCGTGACGGGAACGGTTAATGGGTATAGACACCCGTGAATATGGAGTACAGTTTCGGGGAAAACTGGTACTTCCAGTTCAAGGAGGCCGTCAGATTGCCCCATTGCAGGTTGAATTTAGTACGGTCTTCTTCCCGGTTGTAGTTCGTGCCGTATTCTTTCTCAAACTGCTTGTTGTTCACTTTCATGACGTCATTGCCTGAATACAGGCTGATGTCTGCACGGCTGCGTTCCGAAAAACGGTGCGTAATTTTGGCGTTTATGTCATGGAAGGCATAGCGCATATTTATCTTATCGGTCTTTGAACTGTTGCGGATGGCCAATGCCGGTACAGTGATGACATCGATCCATGTGCGACGCATTGCAATGTTGAACGAGGTTCGGTCTTTCTTTATGGGACCTTCAAATTGGATTCGTCCGTCCAGAAGTCCGATGCTTACCGTACCGTGGTATTCTTTCATGTTTCCATCATTGGTACGTACATCCACGACGGAAGAAAGTCTTCCGCCGTAGCGTGCAGGGAAGCCGCTCTTGTAGAAGTCGATGTTTTTTACAATATCCGTGTTGAATGCGGAAAAAAGCCCTCCCAGATGGTTCACCTGATAAAGAGGTGTGCCGTCCAACAGAAAAAGATTCTCATCGTTACCGCCGCCATGTACATACAGCCCGGAAATGAGTTCGGTGCCTGCCGCCACTCCCGGAAGATTCTGTAATGTCTTTACCACATCCGGCGAACTCATAAGCGCATATCCGGTATTCAGTTCTTTGGAAGTCAATGACACTTTTCCTGTTTGGGTAGTCATCAACGGAGAATTCAAATCAGCGGTCACAACCACTTCTTCCAGTTGATATCCTTCTTTTAGATGAATTTTCAGAGTTGTATCATGCTGAAGAAACACATCTTCCGAGTGTTCGCCACAACCTATGGATGAAAAGCGTATGGCATGATGTCCTTCCGGAAGTGTGATACTGAAAAAACCGTGTTCGTTGCTCAATGTGCCTGTTCCTGTCGTGACGTCCCATACTGTGGCATTTATGACTGTTTCACCATCATGCTGATAGACATAACCACTCAAAGTGTATTTTTTTTTCCGGCTCAACAGTACATGTTTCCCGTTTACTTCCCACTTTATGTCTGTATTACGGAATAATTCATTCAAAGTGGAGTGCAAGCCCCGTCCTTTTAAGGGTTTGCCGATATAGGGTATATCCAGTTTCAATGAGGCATCATACACGAAATTTACGGCATACTCTTTTTTAACTACCTCCATTTGTTGTCTGACGGTACATGAATGAACCTTATGCTGTGCGTGAAGCGAAAGTGGCAATATAAACAAGGTCAATATAAGGATTGTCAGCCTGATCATTTCGTGACCTCCTTCCTTATCTTTACATCCAGCGATTTTTCTATCATGGAAATAATCTCATCCAAGTTGTCTGTATCGAATTCTGCTGTAAGTGTCTTTCCAGTGGAGACACTGGTCAGTTTTACATGGAAGTGTTCGGACAATTCTTTCAGTACTTCAGACAAAGGTGTGTTTTCATAAATGAACTTCCCGGATTTGTCTGCATGATCTTTATCTGAGTTTTTCACCATTATCAGTGGAACATCCGACCCAAAAGGCATAACAGCCTGCATATTCCGGGTAAGTACAATACCATTTTTGTTATTTTTGGAAGAAAACAACACCTTGCCTGATAATACATGAACTTCGGTAACGGAACCATTATTGTTCTCGTTTACTTCGAACTGTGTACCCAGCACTTCTATTTTAGCATATTCTCCTGATACAATAAACGGAGCGTACCGGTTACGGCGCACATCAAAACTAATTCTTCCGCTCATATCAACTTCCCGTTTGTTTTTATTGAACCTGTCTGGCAAGTAACTGAGAGTTGAATTGGGAAATAACGTAACCACTGAACTGTCGGGAAGTGTGAATGTTGTGGCATTAGCATAAGAATATAAGCAAACAGGAGATTCTTTCTCCCACATAAGACAATATGCAGTAAATAGGCATATTGCAACAGAGGCAACAATCCCAGATACATATAGGAGCCGTCTGCGCTTTTTGGCAGGATGCGCCTCTTTGTATCTGCGTATAGCTTTTCGGGTATCAAACACTCCTGGAGAATAATACTTCAAAACAAACTGTAATCCTTTTAATTCTTCTTTGTCCATTTGCGATGTTCTTTTTAGCTAAGAGTAAAATCAACCGAAATCCTACTATTCCAAACAAAAAAAAATTACCCGAAAAAGAAAAAATAAATTTTCCGGCACTCACCTTTGATAGTCTTAAGAGCCTTGCTGATTTGGTTTTTGACCGTGTTTACGGAGATTCCAAGTTGGTCTGCCACTTCTTCGTATTTCAATCCGTCCCGTTTGCACAGCAGGAAGGCTTCACGACAACGATCAGACAATGAATCTATAGCAGTCCACATTCTTGCTTCCATAAATGACTGTTCTTTGTATTCTGTATCAGTAAGAATTTCCTCAAACTCTGAAATAAAACGATTCCGGTCAATCATGTTTTCTTTTTTCAGGATAAAAAAGCATCTGTTGCGCACCATCATAAACAAATAGGATTTTATATCGGAGACGAAACAACCTTTTTCGGACCGTTCGAGAAAATCAGTCAAACAATCCTGTACGACATCCTCTGCATCCTCTGTTATATGCAGGTAATGAAGTGCATACAGGCACAATAGCCGATAGTATTTTCGATAAATACTATCTATATCTATTTTTTCAAATTTGGTTGATTCAGACTTTATCATATCATAGTGGCATTTACCTTACAAGGATGCAAAATTATCCGTGTAGTATCAGTCATAATAGTAAAATCCGACTGAAACGGATAAATTGATATCTGAACCGCCCAAACGGGCGGTTTATTGCACAAAAAACTAATTTCCGAATTGGCATTTTGGCAAACGTAAAGTGTAACACTGTTCGTTTCAACATTCATTTTAATCATTTCGAAAGTGATTTTGTCCGTTTCAGCCGATTTTATCTTATCAAATAAAGAAGCAAATCCCTATCTTTGTGGAATATGAAGTAACTTTGCATCTGATATGACAAAAGAGAATATAAAAATAATGAACTGGCGGAACGGGCTTTTATTATCAGCCGTTTCCTATGTGCTCTACCTCATTATATGGTTAATTCTCGATGATGAAACAGCTGACCAATTTCCGGGAATGGCGGCAGTCGATTATATCGTCGATTTTTTATTGTGCATGCTCTTTACCTATATATCTTTGGGGTTCTCTTATCTCGTTTTTAGGATTTTACCTTTCAGGACATCTTATGTGTGGGTGATTGTCTATGCCTCATGTCTTTTGACTCTGAATAATATTGTCGCATTCGGCATGATATCTTTATTCAATTTCTTATGGGATGAGACCGGGGACGGACTTCTTGACGAATTACTCAACATGAAAGGCGTATATACTTTTGCAATGATATCCACCTTCATATCAATCGTTTATGCCAACGCATCCTACCTTCAATCTTACATCAAGGCACGTGACGAGAAGCAAACACTTAAAATGGCACTGATGAAAGAGAAAAAGATTGCCCTACAGTCACAACTCAACTCCCTGAAACTGCAAATCAATCCGCATTTCATGTTCAACAACTTCAACAATCTGCTGGAATTGATTGAAGAAGATACCGGACTGGCTGGCAAATTCTTAAGCAATCTGTCGAAAGTGTATCGGTACATCATTGCTAATTTGGACAGGAATCTGATTCCTGTTACTGAGGAGATAAAGTTCCTTGATTCATACTTGTATCTAATGAAGGTACGTCACGCCGGAGGCGTCATTACGAAAATCAGTCCAGAGGTTAAAGAATGTAAGGGGTTCCTTCCTCCGGCGGTGTTGCAGCTTCTTGTGGAGAATGCAATAAAGCATAATAGCTTTTCAATGGAGCATCCGCTGTTTATTGCCATTGCGTTGTCGGATGATTATATCACTGTGCATAATCTTAAATCGCCTTTGCTGTCAAAAATGGACTCAACGGGCTTAGGCCATAAAAACATCATAGAACGATACGCATTGCTCTGCGACAAAAAGGTTAAGATAGAGAATGCCGAAAACTTCTATTCGGTAAGTTTGCCAATAATTAAAAACATCATTTCCCATGAAAATACTGATTCTTGAAGATGAACAGCGCAATGCCATGCACCTCATAAGATTACTAAATGATATTGATGCAACGTTTGTAATTGAAGGTCCATTTACAAGCATAAAAGAGGCGGTCGAATTTTTCCAATCAAGAAAAACAACAGACCTCATACTTGGTACGGACAATAAGATTAAACGCTTTGCCTTCTTCATATACCTGTGAAAC
>ENA-ORCP01001373-ORCP01001373.1-human-gut-metagenome-genome-assembly--contig:-NODE-1373-length-21001-cov-11.005448_pt1 | contig 21001 bp, 16 predicted proteins | sample MGYA00242990_ERZ507991 | MGnify/ENA primary metagenome ERZ507991 (study PRJEB26167, sample SAMN06115496) | human gut metagenome | host: Homo sapiens | place: China:Henan | collected 2015-05-07... | reverse complement strand
GCTGCTCTTTTTGTTTTGCATGGATTTTATGGAGCAGTAAAAGAGCGGATTCGAACAGCCCGTGCCCCGCGCTTTGCGTCCCGCGGGGCAGAAACGCCCCGGTGGGGCGTTTCTAGGGCGCGGCTTGGCGAATCCCTTCGGGCACACTCAAAAACCTCATTGCAATGTGTTTTTACAATGAAGTTTTTCTTTAATGTTATTCTGGTTTTAGAATCATTTTAGCCGCATATCATCTGCCGCATCCGTGTACTGACCTTTTGCCAACCGTTCGTTTCTCAGCCGATTTATGGCGGTTCGCATAAGGCTAATTTCTTCTATGGAGAACGTTGCTCCTTTATCGGCTGGGAGAGAATCGATTTTCAGTATCAGACTTCCCACTTCTTTACAGTCTGTACCGATGGCACGTCTGCTTTTGCATCATCAGGAATGTAATAATCACCACAAAGCACATAGTCCAGACCGTTTTTATCATCATGAATCCGTTTTTTCAGTTCTCGCATTTTTTGTTCTCCTCATTCTGGTTTGATATATTGCAAGTCCAGCTCTCCAGAAATATTGGTAAACTGTTGGTAAAATCGAGAATGAAATGCAGAAAGTGCTGGATTTATGGGAACTTTTTCACTGCCGATAAATCCTGCCGTGGCATACGAATAATATTTTTGTCATCCCGTCATATCCTTTCAAACATCTCGAAGCCGCAATATTACTGTAATCCGTTATTTTATTTTTTCTTTTCAATCTTGTCCCCAAATTACGCATTTTCCCATAAATTTCCACTCAAGTTACTGGCAAATGGTGTAATATGTAATACATGGTATAGCAGCTGCAGCAAACCTCCGCCTGTTTATCCTGGCATTCTTCTTGCCCCGCCCGCCGCCAAAAGCTGCCTACAGGATACCACACGCAGCGCTAAATCACAACCAGATTCCCTGCGCCGCCCCGTTTTCTGCAAAATTCTCTTGCAAGGTTTCGCACCGCCAACTATAATGTATTTATATATTATAAGTAAAGGCGCATGGCACAGCCGTTTTCCGGGCTTGCCGGGTGCTTTGGATTCCAAACAGAAAGGGGGCCGCCCGATGCCTCGCATTGCCGTGGTGGATGACCAGCCGGATATGCGGCAGCAGCTGTGCAGCATGATTGACCAATACAGCCGCGAGAACAACTGTATGCTGGAAGTTACCGCTTTTTCGGACGGTGCCCAGATCATAACCAACTATTGCAAGGGGTTCGACATCATCTTTCTGGATATTGAAATGCCGGAGCTTGGCGGCATGGACGCTGCCGAGCGCATTCGCACGGTGGATCCGGATGTGGTGCTGGTGTTCGTTACCAACATGGCGCAGTACGCTATTCGCGGGTATGAGGTCGACGCTCTGGATTTTGTGCTCAAACCGGTCAATTATTACCAGTTCAGCACCAAGCTGGCCCGCGCTTTGCAGCGGGTGCAGCGCCGCAAAGGCGGGCAGATTGCATTACAGACCGCTGGGGGCGTGCAGCTGCTGAACACCGAGGACATCTACTGGCTGGAAACGCGGGACCGTATGCTGCATTACCATACCTCCACCGGGGTATGGTCCGTGCGTTCCAGCCTGCAAAATGCTGAAAAGCAGCTGGCCCCCTACCACTTTGCCAAATGCAACCAGTGTTACCTTGTCAATCTGCGGTATGTGCGGGCGGTCCAGAACGATATGGTCCAGGTTGGGGAGGACCGGCTGGAGATCAGCCGCCGCCAGCGGGCTGCCTTCCTGGCTGCGGTCGCCGCCTATGTTGGGGGTGCCATGTAATGCTGCCAAATCTCCAACAATTTCTTTCTCTTCTTGTCTGTGGGATACAGCTTTGGGGCGCAGCACTGACCTACTGGCTCCCGCTCCGGCACTCGCCGCACTTTTGGCAGCGGGCGCTGCTTTGCCTGATTCCCTCCATTCCCCTTTCCACATTTTTATTATGGGCGGATCACATGCCTTCCTCGCTGTTCCTGCGGGCGGGGGCGTATATTCTGTTTTGTATGTGGATGATTTTCGCTTCCCACAGCTGCACCCAGTTGGACTGGTCCGGCGCCACTTATTGCGCCATCTGGGGAATTTTGAGTGCCCTGACGACATTTGAGTTATGGCAGCTTCTTGTCTGGTGCCTGGCACAGGTAAACATATTCCTGCCATTGGATCAGCCCTCTGCTTTGCTGCTGCAACTGCTGTTTTTTGCCGCTGCGTACTGCCTGCTGCGGGTAACTGTTGCCCATTCCATGCCATATGAAGGCAGCTACCACATCGGTCCCCGCCAGCAAACCAGCGCTATTATTCTGGGCGGCATGTTCGTTCTGCTGTTTTTAACAATGCAGACCGTCACCAACACCGGAGTATCACGGGAAACTTCTATCTTCGTTGTTGTCCCCCTGGCACTCTGCCAGCTCTACTGCATCACCCTTTTATATTTGCAGACTGAGCTGTTCAAAAAGGCTGCCATGGAAAAAGAGATGAACTCGCTGAACATGCTGTATGAACGCCAGCGCCAGCAGTATCAGGTGGCCAAGCGGAACGTACAGATCATCAACCGCAAATGCCATGAGCTGAAAGTTCAGATCGCTGATCTGCGCCGCATGGCCCCCAACGCCGCGCTGCAGCAGAGCCTGAACGAAGCCGAAGCCGCCGCCCGGCAGTATGACGCCAGCACCCAGACCGGCAGTGAGGTTTTGGATGTTGTGCTGACCGAAAAGAGCATGCTGTGCGAAGCCCACCACATCAGCATCAACAATGTAGCGGACGGTACCTGCCTGCACTTTATGGATCCGGCCGATCTGTACGCTCTGTTTGCCAACGCACTGGATCATGCCATTGAGTTGACCCGCAAGCTGCCGGAGCCGGAAAAGCGGATGATTGACCTGCTGGTCTGCAGGCGGCAGGGATTTGCTGTTCTGAATATCATCAGCGCGGTGCCCGATGGCCCGGATCCTGGCCGCGAAACCTGCGATGAGTTAAAGATCATCAAGCGCATTATCCAGAAGTACAATGGTTTTTTGACTACCGAATCCAACGGTGGATTTTTTGCGATAAAAGCCGTTTTCCCGGTCCAATAAAGTTCCCTCAAAATTTCAGATATAAAATTTACGCCCTTGCATTTGTACATATTGCACAAATGCAAGGGTTATTTTTTTGTCAGGCAAAAACCGTTTATTCCACGCAAATGACCGATTATGCAAAACCCATTGCGACATTTTTCGCTGTTCGTTACAATAATAACAGCAAAAAGAAAGGATGGCTGCGCCATGCGAGAAATCACCAAAATCATGAAGGGTTGGGAATTCACCGGCCCCGACGGCACCACCACAACGGTGGACCTGCCGCACACCTGGAACGCCCGCGACGGTCAGGACGGCGGCAATGACTACTGGCGCGGCACCTGCATCTACCGCACCCATTTCGCTGCTCCCCAGTTTAACACCGCCTCCCATCAGGTCTGGATTCAGTTTGACGGCGTCAACGCCAGCGCCCATGTGGTTCTGAACGGTTCCCCCGTCTGCAACCACGACGGCGGCTACTCCACCTTCCGCGCCAACATCACCGAACTGCTGCGGGATGAAAACGAGCTGACCGTGGAAGTCGACAACAGCAAAAACGACCGCGTTTACCCCCAGAAAGCTGACTTCACCTTCTATGGCGGCATCTACCGCGATGTCAGCCTGATGGTGGTCAGCAAGAACCACTTCACCCTGGATTACTTCGGCGGCCCCGGCATCCGCATCACCCCCACTGTGCAGGGCGCAGATGCCAGCGTTCAGGTTACCACCTGGCACGACGGCGAAGGCGAAGTGAGCATTGAGTTGCTGGACGCTGCCGGCAACACCGTTGCCACCGGCAAAGGCCCCGACATCACCCTGACCATCTTCAACGCACACCTGTGGAACGGCGTTAAGGATCCGTACCTGTACAGCTGCAAGGCCCGCCTTGTGGTGAACGGCACGGTGGAAGATGAGACCACCACCCGCTTTGGCGTGCGCAGCTTCAAGGTTGACCCCAAGAAGGGCTTCTTCCTGAACGGCAAGTCTTACCCGCTGCACGGCGTTTCCCGCCATCAGGACCGCAAGGGCCTGGGCAACGCCATCACCCGCGAGATGCACGACGAAGACATGGCCCTGATCAAAGAGATCGGTGCCAACACCATCCGCCTGGCTCATTATCAGCACGACCAGTACTTCTATGATCTGTGCGACGAGGTCGGCATGGTTGTTTGGGCCGAGATCCCCTACATCAGTGAGCACATGCCCAACGGCCGCGAGAACACCATCAGCCAGATGAAAGAGCTGATCATCCAGAACTACAACCACCCCTGCATCGTCTGCTGGGGCGTTTCCAACGAGATCACCATCTCCACCAAGGACAAGAAGGACATGCTGGATAACCACCGCCAGCTGAACGACCTGTGCCACGAGATGGACAAGACCCGCCTGACCACCCTGGCCTGCTACGCCATGTGCGGTCCCTTCAACCGTTCGGCCCACATTACCGATATGGTCAGCTGGAACCTGTACCTGGGCTGGTACGTTCCGGGCTTTATCCTGAACGACCTGTGGATGGGCTTCTTCCATCTCTGCTTCCCCAACCGCCCGTTCGGCTACAGCGAATACGGCGCGGAGGGCATGCCCAACCTGCACAGCACACACCCCCACCGCGGCGACCACACCGAAGAATACCAGGCCAAGTACCATGAGTACATGCTGCGCTGCTTCAAGCGCCACCCCTGGATGTGGGCCACCCACGTTTGGAACATGTTTGACTTTGCTGCAGACGCCCGTGACCAGGGCGGCGAGCCGGGCATGAACCACAAGGGCCTTGTGACCTTTGACCGCAAAACCAAGAAGGACAGCTTCTATCTGTATAAAGCATGGTGGAGCGATGAAGCCTTTGTGCACATCTGCTCCAAGCGCTTTGTGGAGCGCACCGGCAGCACCGCTACCGTAAAGGTTTATTCCAACCAGAGCACCGTTGCCCTGTATGTAAACGGCAACAAGGTAGGCGAGCAGACCGGCGAGCATGTTTTCACCTTCAAGGTTCCCCTGAACGGCGAACTGCACATTCAGGCCGTGGCTGGTGACCGCACCGATGAGTCCGTCATCCGCCATGTAGATACCCCCAACCCGGAGTACAAGCTGCACAAGACCAAATCCAAGAGTGCAAACTGGGTATAATCTATTTTGAACACTCTGTATTTTGTTCTCGCTTAATACAGTTTGTTATAGAGCATTTTCTAACAGGAGGAGAACACAATGAGTAAGAAACCCAAAGTTGGGATGTGGTCCGGCCTGACCGCCGTTACCGCCGTCCTGACCGCAGGCGCCATTGTAGGCACGACGGTTGCGTTCCATTATACGACCACCGTTAATAACTACCTGGACGCCGACACCTACAAGATCATCAGGGGCGACAGCGACGAAGACACTGAGTACTTCAAGAGCGATTTCACCTCTGATGAAGAGCGCGAGTCCTATGAGGCTGAGCTGTGCGCACAGGTTGAAGCCGAAGGCGCAGCCCTGCTGAAGAACGACAACAACGCCCTGCCCCTGGCAAGCGGCGCAAAGGTCAGCCTGTTCGGCCACGGCTCCGTGGACCTGATGTACGGCGGCACCGGTTCCGGCTCCGTTGACACCAGCAAGGCTCCCAACTTCAAGCAGGCTCTGGAAGATCAGGGCATCCAGGTCAACAGCACCCTGTGGGATCTGTATTCTTCTGACGATATGATGAAGAACTACAGCCGCATCACCCCGGCTGCCATCTCCGATACCCTGGAAGCCAACACCCAGTACGCTGTGAACGAAGCTCCCTGGAGCAAGCTGTCCAGCGCCGAGTCCAGCTTTGCTGACTACGGCGATGCTGCTATCGTTGTGTTCTCCCGTTCCGGCGGCGAGGGCGCTGACCTGCCCAGTGGCGAAAACGGCACCAATGATTCCTGGATCAAAGGCCAGGAGGGCGATGGTAACTACCTGGCCCTGTCCGCTGAAGAAAAGGAACTGCTCCAGAACCTGAAGACCCTGAAGGACAACGGCACCTTCAAGAAGGTCATCGTTCTGATCAACTCTTCCAACGCCATTGAGATGGATTTCCTGAACCCGGAGATCTGCGGCGAGGATTACGGCATCGATTCCGCTATGTGGATCGGCGACGTGGGCCAGACCGGCATCAACGGTGTTGCCCAGCTGCTGGCTGGCGAGGTTACCCCGTCCGGCAGCCTGGTTGATTCCTACCTGTATGACAACATGGCCAACCCCGCCATGTACAACTTCTACACCCAGGCTTACCCCAACGCAGCAGATTACAACCTGCTGACCGATGGCCCTGATGTGCAGGGTATGTACAGCGTGTATCAGGAAGGCATCTACCTGGATTACCGTTACTACGAGACCCGCTACGAGGACGCTGTTATGGGCACCGGCAATGCCGGCGACTACAACTGGTCCACCACTGTTGCCTTCCCCTTCGGCTATGGCGACAGCTACACCACCTTCGAGTACAGCGATTTCAATGTGACCGAGTCTGCTGATGCTTTCAATGTCACCCTGAAAGTCACCAACACCGGTTCCACCTACTCCGGCAAGGAAACCGTTCAGCTGTACTTCCAGAGCCCCTACACCGATTACGACAAGGCCAACGGCATCGAGAAGGCTTCTGCTGAGCTGTGCGGCTTTGCCAAGACCGATATCCTGGCTCCCGGCGCTTCCGAGACTGTCAACATCACCGTTGACAAGAGTGAGCTGCGCACCTATGATGCCAACAACGCCAAGACCTATATTGTTGACGCTGGCGACTACTACTTCGCCGCTGCCACCGATGCACACAACGCTGTGAACAACATCCTGGCTGCCAAGGGCTACACCGTTGAGAACACCGATGGCCGCATGACCGCCGATGGCGACGTTGCCCTGACCTACAAGTGGACCAACGCCGCTCTGGACAGCACCACCTTCGCCACCAGCGAAAACGGCACTGCCATCACCAACCTATTTGATGAAGCAGACCCCAACAAGAGCAGCAGCGAACCCGGCGAAGTTACCTGGCTGAGCCGCTCCAACTGGGTTGCCACCTTCCCCACCCAGCCTGTTGTGCTGAACGCAACCCAGACCCTGGCTGATCACCTGGCTTTCACCCGTTACGACGGCAGCAAGGCTGACAGCGTTGAAATGCCCACCCTGGGCGCTGACAATGGCTTGGCTCTGGTTTCCATGATCGGTGCCGACTATGATGATCCCCAGTGGGATACCCTGCTGGATCAGCTGACCTTCAACGAGATGGTCAACACCATCACCCTGGGCTTCCACAACACTGCCGCTGTTGAATCCATCGGCAAGACCCGTACCAAAGACGAAAACGGCCCGCAGGGCCTGACCGCAGCACTGACCGGCGGCGCTTCCGCTATGTGCTACACCTCCGAAGACGTTATGGCCGCCACCTTCAACGTTGACCTGATCAACGATGTGGGCCGCTGCATTGGCGAAGACTGCCTGGCCATGGGTTACTCTGGTCTGTATGGCCCCGGCATCAACATGCACCGCACCGCTTACTCTGGCCGTAACTTCGAGTACTATGCTTCTGATCCGTTCGTTGCCGGCACCATCTGCGCTGCCGAAGTCAACGGCATCCAGTCCAAGGGCGTTTACGTTTACCTGAAGCATGTTGCCCTGAACGACTCTGAATCCAGCCGCCGCGGCGTGAACACCTGGCTGAACGAGCAGGCTGCCCGCGAAATCTACCTGGAAGTTGCCGACAAGGCCATCACCGATGGCGGCGCCTGGAGCGTTATGACCGGCTTTAACCGCTGGGGCGCTTACTGGTGCGGCGCTTACGATAACCTGCTGACCGGCTTCCTGCGCGGCGAACTGGGCATGCGCGGCATGATCATCACCGACTACTCCGGTTCCAGCAAATACATGGATCTGGCCGATGGTCTGATTGCCGGTTCCGATATCTGGGATAGCCCGGACCCGACCATCCACACCACCCTGGCTCCGAAGTACGAGAACGATGCTTACATCGTGACCGAAATGCGCGAATCCATGCACAAGATCCTGTACACCGTTGCCAACTCCAACGCTATGAACGGCTGGTCCTCCGCTGACCGCCTGAAGGTCATCACCCCGTGGTGGAAGACCGCCCTGTACGCTCTGGACACTGTTCTGGCTGTTCTGACCGTGCTGTGCATCTGGCGCCTGGTTGTTGCCATCAAGCGCAAGAAGACTTGGACTGCTGAGCAGGCTGCCAACACTGCAAGTGCTCAGAATCAGCAGTAAGGTTTAGGGCAACACCGCACAATTCCCGCCTTGCGGCTTAAGCACCGCTCCGGCAGCTGCGGCACGGCATCTGCGTTGCCAAAATGCTCGATAATGTCGGGTTGCGGTACCCGCATCGTGCTTCGGGGGCAAAAGCCCCTCGCACTCTGCGACCGCTGCCCCTGCTTCGGTTCGCTGTTTCCGCCACTGGCGGCGCTCACCTTTGCAGCATCCAGTATTATCTGCGCTTTTGGCTTAGCATCTGCCGCACCTCGCTCGCCGTATCGGCACTTAGAATTATGCGGTATTGCCTTAGCCTCCGCATCTTCCCCCTTTTAAATCGTTTATGCCCCCGCCCGTTTCGGGGCGGGGGTCTTTGTTATGAAAGGAGAATGCCCCCATGAGTGAACAAAACTCTGCGGCGTCTGCCAGCGTCAACCGCGCCAAGCCTTACCAGCTGATGCTGTTCCCGCTTAACAACGGCGCTACCAACGTGTACTATGTTCTGGTGCTTTCCTACATTGCCACTTTCGGCAGCAAGGTTCTGGCCCTGAGCATGATCTTCGCCTCCGTAATGGTCACCGGCATGCGCCTGTTTGACGCCATTACCGACCCTATCATCGGTGCCCTGATGGACCGCACCAACGGCAAGTTCGGCAAGTTCCGCCCGTTTATGGTCATCGGCAACCTCATCATGGCTGTCAGCATCCTGGTGCTGTATGGCCTGACCCCGCTGATCCCCGCCTCCATGGAATGGGCACGTTATGTTGCCTTTGTAGCCCTGTACGCCATCTGGGTCATCGGCTACACCTTCCAGACTTCCTGCACCCGTTCTGGCCAGACTGTTCTGACCAACGATCCCAAGCAGCGCCCCCTGTTCACCATCTTCAACACCGTCGGCTCCCTGCTGGGCATGGGCGCCATGCAGTTCTTTGCCCCCATCCTGGCCAAAAACTATGAGGGCGGTTACGCTTCCGCCGGTTTCTTCCGCACCCTGGCTCCTGTCGGCATCGTGATCTCCATCGCCCTGACCATCCTGGCTGTCATCGGCATCTGGGAAAAGGACCAGCCGAAGTACTTTGGCATCGGCGGCCAGAAAACCGAAAAGATCAAGGTTGCCGAGTATGTTGCCATCATCAAGGGCAACAACCCCATGCAGCGCCTGATGGTGGCTGGTGCAGGCTGCAAGCTGGCACTTTCCATTGCCACCAACACCACTGTTCTGTGCATGCTGTACGGCTGCATGATGGGCAACTATGATGGTCTGTACCTGCCCATGATGGTTCTGGGCTATGTGTTCAGCGTTCCCTTCTTCCTGCTCACCGTCCGCACCAGCCAGAAGAAAGGCCAGAAAGCCAGCCTGATGCGCTATGTCAGCGTTGCGCTGATCTGCTACATCGGCGTTCTGGTGCTGCTGCTCCTGTGGGGCAAGGGCGATGCCTTCACCCTGTCTCTGATGTCTGACGGCAAGGTTTCCATCAACGTTTACACCATCCTGTTCATCGCTTTGTTCGGCATTGGCTATGGCGCTTATTACGCTACTGCCGATATGCCCATCCCCATGGTTGCCGACTGCTCTGACTATGAGACCTACATCTCCGGCAAGTATATCCCCGGTATCATGGGCACTCTGTTCAGTCTGGTTGACAAGCTGGTTTCCAGCCTGTCCGCTACCGTGGTCGGCGTGGCCGTCAGCTTTATCGGCCTTGACAGCCTGCCCACCCAGTACGACCCGTACACCCCTGGCATGAACGTGGTTGTTATCGTTCTGTTCTGCGTCATCCCCATGATGGCATGGGCTGCTACCCTGCTCGCCATGAAGAACTACAGCCTGACCGGCGAAAAGATGAAAGAGATCCAGGCCGTCAACGCCTGCCGCCGCGACGCTGTTGCGGGCGGCATGAGCCTGGAAGACGCCATGCAGAAATGGCAGACCATCGACCAGCTGCCGGCCCAGTACCGCGCAAACTAATTTTACTGTTTTCTCCTCCTCTGATACCGATTTGATTGCGCCGGTTATTTAACTGAAACACCGGGTGCCATATGGCGCCCGGTGTTTTGTTTTGCCGCAAATTAAACGTTTCTATTCCATCAAAACAGCAGGCGTGCTCCCTGCCTCAAAAAAAAGGGGGCCGCCTGCTGCTGTGGCTGTATGTTGCAGGAGAGAGAAATGCAAGAGAATCTTAATGATAACTGTCTTGCTTTATGCGATAATGCTTGGGTATTTTAATTCTCTCGCAGCACCCGGCATTTTTGTAGGGGCCGATGTTTGCGCCATTCCTCATGACAAACATCAAAAATTCTTTCGTTCTTGTTTAACCGATACATCATTCAGCCACATTCCCGGCCTTTTCTTCTGCGTTAATACGGTCGATTTCCTCCTTGATAATATTTCCAAAAGTCTTATCGTCAAGTTCTACACTTTTTTCTGCCGCCACAGATTTGTCAGCAAATGCATCAAAACATATGTTCTTTATATGAGATTGTATTAAGGCAATACCGCATAATTCTAAGTGCCGATACGGCGAGCGAGGTGCGGCAGCTGCTAAGCCAAAAGCGCAGATAATACTTTGTGTATTATCGAGTATTTTGGCAACGCAGATGCCGTGCCGCAGCTGCCGGAGCGGTGCTTAAGCCGTAAGGCGGGAATTGTGCGGTATTGCCTTAAAACAGAAAGCCTCCGGCTGCTCGCACAATGCAGCCGGAGGTTTTCTGTTAAATTCCCAATCCATCCAAAATTGATGGCAAAGTAAGGAGGCTTGTGTTAGAATAAAATCAGCTTATGCTTTTTCGCTCTGCATGGCGGTAGTCAGCTTTCTGGCGGCGAACACCAGCACAACAGCGGCGGCAGCCAGGATGGCGGAGCCAAGATAGCCCACCACATAGAAACCGGTGCTGTCATAGAAGCTGGCGCTGATTTTGGGGCCGACGAACGCGCCGATGCCATAGCCAATGAAGATCAGGCCATAGTTCCGGTTATAGAACCTGGAGCCGAACACGTTTTTGACAATGGGGGCAAACACCACCAGCAGACCGCCAAAGGAAAAGCCCACCAGGCAGATGCAGAGGATGAAGTACGGCAGGCTTTTGGCCACCGTCAGCATCTGAAAATAAAGAAAATGACGGATATTTCGCAAACACAAGCAGGATTTAAGGCAAAAATCCCGCTGTGTTTGTAGAAATAGACTACATTTTCGACTTTTCAGATACACCCTAGACTATTGCCAGCTGAGGATGGGAAATTATCATGGAAAAAAATCTTACAACCGGCAGCGTGTTCAAAGCCATTCTGACCTTTGCCCTGCCGTATCTGCTCTCTTACTTTTTGCAAACGCTGTACGGCATGGCTGACCTGTACATCACCGGCCGGTTCTGCGGGGTGGACAGCATCACCGCCGTTGCCAACGGCAGCCAGGTCATGCACATGCTGACCGTTATCATTGTTGGGCTTGCCATGGGTTCCACCGTCATCATCGGCCACGCCGTGGGGGCGGGCAATATGCGCGATGCCGAAGCCGCCATCGGCAACACCGTCACCCTGTTCATGGCGGTCTCCCTCGGTTTTACCACCGTGCTGGTGGCCGCAGTGCGCCCGCTGGTCGGCCTGATCGGTGTTCCGGCAGAGGCCGTTCCCGGCACCGTGCAGTATCTGACCATCTGCTTCATCGGCATCCCGTTCATCACGGCATACAACATCATCAGCTCTGTCTTCCGCGGTTTGGGGGATTCCAAAAGCCCGATGTACTTTATCGCCGTTGCCTGCGCCGCCAATATTGCGCTGGATATTCTTTTCATCGGTCCCATGGCCCTTGGCCCGGTGGGTGCTGCGCTGGGCACTACCCTTTCGCAGACCTTGAGTGTTATTGTTGCCTTGTTCGGCATCCGGCGGCACAAAACCGGCCTGCGGCTGAGCCGCCAGAACTTCCGCCCGCGCAAAGGCGTGCTGGGCCGTATTCTTAAAATCGGCCTGCCGGTCGCTGTGCAGGACGGCTGCATTCAGGTCGCGTTCATCATTATCACCATCATTGCCAACCACCGCGGCCTGATTGATTCTGCCGCCGTGGGCATTGTGGAAAAAATCATCAGCGCCATGTTCATTGTGCCGTCCTCCATGCTGGCGACGGTATCGGCGTTGTCTTCCCAGAACCTTGGCGCAGGCAAGCCGGAGCGCGCCGCCCAGACCCTGAAATACGCCGCCATGATCGCCACCGGTTACGGCATTGCCGTAGTATTGGTCATTGAGCTTGTGGCCGAGCCGCTGCTGGGGTGCTTCACCACCGATGCCGCCGTGGTGCTGATGGGCTGCCAGTACATCCGCGGTTATATTGTGGATACCATTTTTGCCGGGATCCACTTCAGCTTTACCGGGTATTTTGCCGCCTGCGGCAAGTCTTACATCGGCTTTCTCCACAACATCATCGCTATTGTGCTGGTGCGCGTTCCGGGGTCCTACCTGGCTTCCCGGCTGTTTGCCGGAACCCTGCTGCCTATGGGGCTGGCCGCACCGGCGGGTTCGCTGTTATCCGTCATGATCTGCGTGGCGGCCTACCGCTGGATGAAGCGCCGCGGCACCCTGTATACTGCCGCCTGACTTTTCCCCAAAGGAGCATCCGCCCATGTACGTTTTTTCTCTTCTTCAGCATTCCCACTTAACGGTGTAGCTCAAAACAACGAAAATAACGCATATTCCGCTTTCTTCCGGCAGCCGCACACTGCGCTTTTGCACATCTGTTCATTATTTTCATGTATAATCTTCCGTTATTCATGGCAGCACCACTGTACATCCCTGGTCAACAAGATTTGATAGGTTTGCTGCATTTCTGCGTTTTATGGCTTCTTTTTTCGTGTAAATCTGCTACAATAGAACCAGCATCAAAAAATGTATCATTTTTGCCCACTGCCGGAAAGGAGTTTGCTATGACCCATACTTTTTCTTGTTCTGCCGATGCCCCGCTGGTGCGCACCACTGGCGGCTCGGTGCGCGGCTACCGTTTTGACGGGCTGGATATCTTTAAGGGCATCCCTTACGCCAAGGCCAGGCGCTTCCACGCGCCGGAGCCAGCTGTGTGGGACGGCGTGCTGGACGCCACCAGTTACGGCTATGTCTGCCCTTTGCTGGAAATGCCCAAGCCCAACGGCGAAATGCTGGTGCCTCACCGCTATTGGCTGATGGACGAAGCCTGCCAGAACCTGAACATCTGGACCCCCGCGCTGGATGACGCCCACCGCCCCGTGCTGGTGTGGCTGCACGGCGGCGGATACTTTGCCGGTTCCTCCATTGAGCAGATCGCTTACGAGGGCGAAAACATGGCCCGCCTTGGGGACTGCGTGGTGGTTTCCATCAACCACCGGCTGAACATCCTGGGCTATCTCGACCTTTCGGATTTTGGGGCGGAATACGCCAATTCCGGCAACGCGGGCGGGGACGATATCATCGCCGCGCTGCGCTGGGTGCGGGATAATATTGCCGCGTTCGGCGGTGACCCCGGCAATGTGACAGTGTTCGGCCAGTCCGGCGGCGGCGCCAAGGTGACCACCCTGCTGCAGACCCCCGCCGCAGACGGGCTGTTCCACAAAGGTATTGTAATGAGCGGCGTTCTGGGCCGCCTGGCCGACTGCACCGGCAGCGGGCGGGACTGCGCCGAGGCTCTGATGGCGGAGCTTGGCGCGGCGGATATCGCCGCACTGGAAACGGTACCCTATGCCGCGCTTGCCGCCGCTTATAATAAAGTAGCCCCCGCCTTGAAAGCCGCCGGAAAAAACACCGGCTGCGCCCCACACCCCAACGCCTTTTATCTGGGTGACCCGCTGGAAAATGCGTTCCGCCCCGAAACCGCCCGCATTCCCCTTCTGGTGGGCACCGTGTTTGGCGAGTTTGCCGCCTTCAATGGCTTCGGCCTGAACAAAGCGCAGATGAGCGCCGCCGAGGCCGAAGGCTTTGCCGAAAAAATGCTGGGCAAGCAGACGGCGGATGCCCTGCTGCCGCTGTTCCACGCCGCCTACCCCGAACGCAGCGCCGCCGACCTGCCGTTTTTGGATGTACTGTTCCGGGAGCCGACCATGCGCTATATCCGCCGCCGGGCGGAAACCGGCCCGGTGTGGAGCTATTTCTTCAATCAGGATTTCACCATTGAGGGCGGCCGCGCCCCATGGCATTGTTCCGATATTCCGTTTGTTTTCCATAATACTGAGCTGGTGCCTTCTGCCAACATTTCCGGCGTGACCCCGCAGCTGGAACAGCAGATTTTCGATGCCGTTCTGGCCTTTGCCCGCACCGGAAACCCGCAGTACAGCGGCATTCCCACCTGGCCCGCCAGCACCCCGCAACAGGAAAACACCATGCTGTTTGATTCCGCCACCCGCTTGGCCCCTAACCATGACAAAGCCCTGATTGCTGCCGCGCTGCCCGCCATCTCTGCCTTGATGGCACGCAACTTTGACCCCGACAGTATCCAGCACTAATATAGAATAAAATAATAAATAATAATGAATAAAGAATAACGGCCTGCCGCTGCAAGCAATGCGCTTGTGCGGCAGGCCGTTGTTCTTTGCATATTTTACTGTTTGTTCTTAGCGGTGCGCAGGGTCTTGTAGTTTTCAAAATAAAAGTGCTTGTCCAGCAGGTCCCCCACCAGGCCAATGCCCTTGCCCATGGTGAACGCCGCGGCAATGGTGCCAATGCCCAGCCCTTCCAGGCGGCCCAGGAAGAAGAAGGTCATGCCCGCCGTAATAGCCAGGCAGGTTACATCAAAGCCGATTTTAATGCGCGGGTACGGCACCTTGGTAATGTCCGCCAGCTCCCCACGGAACAGTGTTTTTCCGCTTTGTTCCTTTTCCATCAAAAACCATCCCCTCTTTATTTTTTATAACATCCGGTTTCCTATCATAGCACCATGGCGGGGAAAAGAATAGGGGGATTTTTCCGGGCATGATTTTCCCTTTGCGTTTTTATTTTTCCGCGTTATAATAGTGCCACACACTTCATCAGGGGGAATTCCTACATGCTTGCCATCTACCTTGCGGCACTGGACAGCGCCGACAACGCCGAAGCCTTTGAAGCTGTTTATGAACGCTATAAACGGCTGGTGTACCACGTTGCCTGCCAGATCGTCCACGACCCGCACCTTGCTGAGGATGTAGCGCAGGAAGTATTTTTGTACATAGCCAAAAACTTTGCCCGCCTGCACCGGCAGGACCCGCACAAGTTTGCGGCTTACCTTGTCAGCTGTACACGCAGCCGGGCGTTCCTGCTGCTGGCTCAGCGGCCGGATGCTCCCGGCGAGGAAGAACCGGACTTTGACCGCAATGCTGACCCGGCCCCGGTTCCCGAAGATGCGGTGATTGATGAGCAGCAGGCCCAGCACCTGATGCAGGCCGTGCAGCAGCTTGCACCCATTTACCGCGACCCACTGCGGCTGCTGGCACAGGGGTACACCTGCCGCGAAATTGCCGCCGCACTTGCCCTGCGGGAATCCACTGTCCGCCAGCGCATTGCCCGCGGGCGCAAACTGCTGTGGAAGGAGCTCCACGATGAAAGATAATTGCAGCTATCGTTTTGACGCCATCCTTGCTGTGGCTCTGGAGCAGGACGCCCGGCAGGAACTGGCCGCCCTGCCCACCCCCGCCGCGCTGAAAGAACTATACCCGGATACTTCCTCTCTGGACGCCCGCATAACCCGTGCTTTGCACACCCTGCGCCATCCCCAAAAAGCGCTGCACCGTGCGTTGGCCGTTGTGCTGCTGGCTGCCGCCCTGTTGGCAGGCACCCTTGCCGTCAGCGCCGAAGCCCGCCGCGCGGTGTACACTGCCCTCCTACGCTTTTTGCCCATTGAAATGCAGGTCACTTACGCTGTGGACGGTACCCCGCCGGATGCTCTGCCTGAAAATTATTGTGACCATTACGTGCCGGAGGGGTTTGTGCTGGATGAAGAAAATTCGCTCAGTACAGATTTTCTTTTGCTCCACGGATACCATACCACCGCATCTGCCAACGGCGATTCACTTTCCTATACTGTAAAATGCTATCCCATCCAGGCAACCGGACAGATTGAAACCTTTGATAACGAACACACAACATGGAGTTCTGTCACTGTAAAAGGTCACAGCGCCACACTCGGCACAAGTTCAACCGCTTCCGGTACGCCCTGCTATTTTCTCTTTTGGGAAAGTGATGGTATCCAGCACACTGTCTCCGGCTGCATTGACCGTGATACACTTTTCCGTATTGCCGAATCTATTTTCTAATTCATTCAGCATTCTTCACAACGCAATGTTTCGTTTATTGTTGCATTTGCCAATTTTATAATTTCTTGTCACAAAACAACTCTTTTCTTTGTTGTATTGGGTAAGAGCTCTTAAATAAATCTTATCGGAGGTGTTTTTGTGGCAGGAAAAAGAATATTCTCGCTCCTGTTATCTTTAGTCCTTGTTTTCGGCCTTGCCTATTCATGTCTTGCCCAGTCTATTCGCCCTTTATCCGCAACAATAATCACGAAATTCTGAAGCACCCCCACGACGCTGGTTATTATCTTGTTTGGTATCAGGGGACTTTGTATTATGAATAATTCAAAATTTTTTGGCCTTTTCTGTACAAGCGCAGCAATCCTTTTACTTGCAGGCTGTACAGCTTCTAAAAACGAACCGTCTGTATCGCAGTCCTCCACTTCCACTGTCGCTTCCACCTCGGAATCTTCCGCTTCTTCTGCATCTTCGGATTCTCAGAACAATTCTGTGTCTGAACAGCAAACCTGGTCCGAAAAATCCCCGGACGGCGACTATTGCATTGAAGTGTATGAAAAAGACGGCCATGTGTACCGCGTGGATGATGACACCATGCTGTACTGATTTTTATCGATTATCCCCCGCAACACAAAAGGCATGCACCGCCCCGGCTGAACCTCTGTTCAGTTTCCGGCAGTGCATGCCTTATTTGTAATTTTATCGGTTAAGAAAGCTCTGCGATATCGTACAGCAGTCGCTCGGTATCGTCCCAGCCCAGGCAGGGGTCCGTGATGGACTTGCCATAGCAGTGCTCGCCGATCTTCTGGCTGCCCGGCTCAATATAGCTTTCGATCATCAGGCCCTTGACCAGGTTCTTGATGTCGTCCGAATGGCGGCGGCTGTGCAGAACCTCTTTCGCAATGCGGATTTGCTCCATATACTGCTTGCCGGAGTTGCTGTGGTTGGTATCCACAATGCAGGCGGGGTTCTTCAGGTTGCGCTTCATGTACAGCTCATACAGCAGGCGCAGATCCTCGTAATGGTAGTTGGGGATGGTCTGACCGTGCTTGTTCACTGCGCCGCGCAGAATGGTGTGGCTGAGCGGGTTGCCGGGGCACTGGACCTCCCACCCGCGGAAGATAAAGTCATGGGGCACTTGGGCCGCCACAACAGAGTTGAGCATAACGGTCAAATCGCCGCTGGTGGGGTTTTTCAGGCCCACGGGCACATCGCAGCCGCTGGCCACCAGGCGGTGGAACTGGTTTTCCACCGAGCGGGCACCCACGGCAATATAGGACATAATGTCCGAAAGGTAACGCAAGTTTTCGGGATAGAGCATCTCGTCCGCAGTGGAAAAGCCGGTTTCCTGCAATACGCGCATGTGCATATGGCGGATGGCCAGAATTCCCTCCAGCATATCCGGCTTCTTTTCCGGGTCCGGCTGGTGGATCATTCCCATGTAGCCCTCGCCGGTGGTGCGGGGCTTGTTGGTGTACACGCGCGGAACGATCACCAGGCGGTCCTTCGTCTTCTCCTGCACCTTGACCAGACGGGACACATAATCCACAACGGCTTCCTCGTTATCCGCCGAGCAGGGGCCGACAACGACCAGGAGCTTGTCGCTTTCGCCGGTAATGATCTTTTTGATTTCTTCATCCCGCTCTTTTTTGCGGGCGGCCAGTTCCGGCGCAAGGGGAAACCTTTCCCGAATGACATCCGGGGAAGGAATTTCTGTCACAAACGAAAATCCCATGATTTTATGATCCTCTCTCCGTCAGCGCCGCACATTTCAGCCCTCTATTGCCGGGTGGCGCTGCGCTTTTTTCTCTGTATTTGTGCTTATATCATCTGTATCTTCTTGGTAGTGATCTACACCGCATTCTTCTAAAAAAAACCAGGGATGAAAGCTTATCTTTCATCCCTGATTCTATCCTTATTTTACAAATAGGTCTTCAGCCGTTTGTTGTTCTTCACCTCTTTCAATTTCCGGATCGCTTTAGTCTTCACCTGTCTGACTCTTTCACTCGTCAAACCTAATTTCGTTCCGATTTCTTCGAGTGACATCGAGGAATATCCGTTCAGGCCATAATACATACTTAAAATAGTAGCTTCACGTACCGACAAAGCAGCGAACGAACGTTCGATATCGGTTTTCAGTGAGTCCTGATTCAGTGAACTTTCAGGAGCCTGGATAGAAGGATCGGGAGCGATATATACATCGTAGAGGGAAATAGATTCTTCATCGGTCGTCAAAGGAGCAGCCATAGATACCGGCTTCGTGGCGATCTTCATGTTTTCCTTTACCTCCTCGGGCGTCATATCCATTTTCTCTGCAATCTCTTCTTCTGTCGGTTCGCGTTGGAACTCTTGTTCCAACAAAGTATAACACCGATTCACCTTATTGATCGTACTGATCTTATTCAATGGCAACCGGATAAGCCGGGCATTTTCAGCTATTGCCTGAAGGATAGACTGACGAATCCACCATACAGCGTAAGAAATAAATTTGAATCCTTTGGTTTCGTCGAAGCATTCGGCCGCTTTGATCAATCCGACATTTCCTTCATTGATCAGATCACCTAAAGTCAGCCCATGATTTTGATACTGTTTCGCGACAGAAACGACAAACCGCAGATTACTCAATACCAGTTTTTCCCTTGCCGCCCGGTCTCCACTTCTGATTTTTTTTGCCAAATCGGCTTCTTCTTCGGGAGATAAAACATGGATTTTACCTATCTCCTGAAGATATTTCTCGATGGAGTACGACTCGCGCCCCGTAATTTGCTTGGTAATCTTAAGCTGTCTCATATCAGGATAATCGCTCTTAAAGTTAATAATTTGATTTATAAAAACAAATTTTCAGACTTCTTTTTCATCTTTCAGTAATAATACGAGACCAGCCAAGGCTTAGTTACAAGTAATCAGATAAAAAAAAGTAACTTTTTTTTGGAGACACCAAAAAAATCCCTACTTTTGCAGTCCGAAGTGAGAAAATAATGCTAAAATATATTTTACAATGAAACGGACATTTCAACCCTCAAACACCAAAAGAAGAAACAAACACGGTTTCAGAGAAAGAATGGCAACTGCCGGAGGTAGAGCAGTATTAGCCAGAAGAAGAGCAAAAGGAAGAAAGAAGCTGACCGTATCTGATGAACGCAGACACAAGGCCTAATTCTTTACAGATATAAAAAAAGCTGCTCCGAGGGCAGCTTTTTTTATATGGAATAGCTTAAATTTGTCTGAGAAATACATCGAACATGAGTAAACAGGGAAAGAAAATAGAAGATATCGATCAATTACTGGCCATGGCCGGCTCCAACCTCAGCATCCTGGAGGAAGAAGTGGATATCAAGGTGCAGAAAGAATACTTCGAAATGGTAAACTTACTCAGTAAACGAACTGAAAACTACCAAAAAACAAGCAAACAATACCTGGAAAACATCAATGACCTCTATGACGATACGATCGACCCGGAAATCAAAAAGAAAATGCTGGTCGTATTGGCAACTCTGGACGATGTTTCGGTATACCGTGCTATCGAAAATTTTTCGAAACAAGACACTCCCTTAAAAAAATGGGCGATTATAGCGCTCCAACAATCCAGAATGTTATTACAATCGACTCTGCTGGATGATCCCGGTGTGTTTATCTCTACAGGGCTGGGAGGTCAAGGGTTATTATTGCGGTATTTCTGTGTGTTTTTTTACCGCGTTCCCGGCGACTTACCCTCTTTTCAGCAAAATACGCTGAAAAATGAAGCAGAAACAGCCATTAACAATGCTCAAGGCTGTATCGAATCTACGGAATTTAAAGGGAATTATGCCGTGATGCTGTTGCTCCTTCCTCTGAAAACAGAGCTTCAACCCCTTTTCGCAGGAATTTCTCCGCTACCCACACCTCATCGCCACCTTTTTCAACAGATGTGCGTTCGGTCCTCCACCGCCTTTTACAGCGGCTTCAACCTGGACATGGGTAGGTCACCCGGTTTCGGGTCTATGTCTGCTGACTTGGCGCCCTATTAAGACTCGGTTTCCCTTCGGCTCCGGACTTTTCGTCCTTAACCTTGCCAGCAACCATAACTCGCCGGACCGTTCTACAAAAAGTACGCGGTTCCACTCATATGGTGGTTCCACAGCTTGTAAACACAGGGTTTCAGGTTCTCTTTCACTCCCCTCCCGGGGTTCTTTTCACCTTTCCTTCACAGTACTATGCGCTATCGGTCACTAAGGAGTATTTAGCCTTACGGGGTGGTCCCCGCTTGTTCCCACAAGGTTCCACGTGTCTCGTGGTACTCTGGATCCTGCTGCCTGTAATCAGATTTCACGTACGGGGCTTTCACCCTCTCTGGCTGGCTTTCCCAAAACCATTCTGTTATCCTCTTACAATGACGTATGCAGTCCGAACCCCGGATTGCACGCAATCCGGTTTGGGCTCTTTCCCGTTCTATGCCAACATTGGGAGGTGCAACATATGGAAGATAAAATTCATCTATTATACCAGCAGATACTTTACGCAACTAAA